>Ga0209815_1000021_pt1 | contig 122077 bp, 112 predicted proteins | sample CoawatmetaG00DNA_FD_187507 | JGI IMG/M metagenome (GOLD analysis project Ga0209815, IMG submission 187507) | Marine microbial communities from the West Antarctic Peninsula - Coastal water metaG002-DNA (SPAdes) (version 2) | ecosystem: Environmental > Aquatic > Marine > Coastal ...
ATAACGCCCCGCCTTGACCCTGGCGCGGAAAGCATGGAGCAGGGGTTCGGTGTAGCCGTTGGGCTGCGCCACCCCTTCGAACACCAGCGCGCGCGCTGCCTGGAAGGCAAGGCTTGCAGCCGGGTCTTGCGCCATGGGCCGGTACAGCGGGTCGGCGGCGTTCTGCGCATCGACCTTGGCCGCCATGCGCAACAGCGCCGCATCGACCTGTTCGGCGGTGACCACGCCGTGCAGCAGCCAGTTGGCGATGTGCTGGCTGGAAATGCGCAAGGTGGCGCGGTCTTCCATCAGGCCGACATCGTTGATGTCGGGGACTTTCGAGCAGCCGATTCCCTGATCGACCCAGCGCACGACATAACCGAGGATGCCCTGGGCGTTGTTGTCGATTTCATCGCGCACTTCATCGGCCGACCAGTTGTGCCCGGTGGCCACCGGGATGGTCAGCAAGGCGTCGAGGCTGGCGATCCCTTCCTGTCGGCGTTCCTGCTGCCGGGCGAAGACATCGACCTTGTGGTAATGCGTGGCATGGAGCGTTGCGGCGGTGGGCGAGGGCACCCACGCGGTATTGGCGCCGGTGCGCGGGTGGCCGATCTTCTGCACCAGCATGTCGCCCATGCGGTCGGGCATGGCCCACATGCCCTTGCCGATCTGCGCCTTGCCCGACAGCCCGCAGGCAAGCCCGATCTGCACGTTGCGGTCTTCATAGGCGGCGATCCACGCGCTGGCCTTCATGTCGCCCTTGCGCAGCATCGGCCCGGCCTGCATCGAAGTGTGCATCTCGTCGCCCGTACGGTCGAGGAAGCCGGTGTTGATGAACATGATGCGGTCTTTCACCGCATGGATGCATGCGGCAAGGTTGGCCGAAGTGCGGCGTTCTTCGTCCATCACGCCAACCTTCAGCGTGTGGCGGGCAAGGCCGAGCATGTCCTCGATCGCATCGAACAGGGCGTTGGTGAACGCGCACTCTTCCGGCCCGTGCATCTTGGGCTTGACGATATAGACCGATCCGGTGCGGCTGTTGCCCACGGCGTTGTTGCCGCGCAGGTCGTGCAGCGCGATGGTCGAGGTCACCATCCCGTCCAGAATGCCTTCGCCTGCCTCGCTGCCGTCGGGCAGCAGCACGGCGGGCGTGGTCATCAGGTGGCCGACATTGCGCACCAGCAGCAGGCTGCGGCCATGCAGCGTGAAGGGCGTGCCATCGGGGCCGACATAGGCACGGTCGGGGTTGAGCCGCCGGGTCATCGTGGCACCGTTCTTTTCGAACGTGTCTTCCAGATCGCCCCTCATCAGGCCCAGCCAGTTGGCATAGGCGGCAATCTTGTCCTGGGCATCGACCGCTGCAACCGAATCCTCGAAATCGCAGATCGTCGAAATCGCGGATTCCAGCACGACATCGGCAATGCCGGCCGGATCGTCGCGCCCGATCGGATGGGCCGGATCGATCACCACTTCGATGTGCAACCCGTTGTGGCGCAGCAGCAGGTTGTCGCCCGCGCGGCCGATGAGCTGCGCCGGGTCTGCCAGCGGCAGGTCGCCCCCGGTCCAGTCCGCCCACGATCCACCGGCCAGCGGCGCGGCTTCATCCAGAAACGCCTTGGCCCAGGCAATGACCTGCGCGCCGCGTGCGGGATCGTAGCCCTTGCCGCTGGCAGAGCCGGGGATGGCATCGGTGCCATACAGCGCATCGTAAAGGCTGCCCCAGCGCGCATTGGCGGCGTTCAGCAGGAAGCGGGCGTTGAGCACCGGCACGACGAGCTGCGGCCCCGCCACGCTGGCAAGTTCGGCGTCCACGTTCTGCGGCGCGACCGTGAACGGCGCGGGTTCGGGCACCAGATAGCCGATTTCGCCAAGGAACGCCTTGTACGCGGTCATGTCCAGCGGCTGCCCGGCGCGGGCCTTGTGCCAGGCGTCGATCTGCGCCTGCAAGGCATCGCGCTTTTCCAGCAACGCGCGGTTGCCCGGTGCGAAACGCGCGTAGATATCGGCCATGCCCGCCCAGAAGGCTTCGGCGGCGATGCCGGTTCCGGGCAGCGCCTGCGTTTCGATGAAGTCGACCAGGCTGGCCGCGACCTGCAATCCGGCCTTTTCGACATACATGGGCATCGCACACTCTCCTTCGTTCCGCGCAGGCAGACGTTGTTCCTTAACGTGCTCTAGCGGGCGGACGCGCTTCGCGGTAGAAGGAAAGAGTTCAATGCACCTTTTCCATAGAGTTAAAGATGTTCGATCCCGGCTATGACTTCTTCCTGCAGATAGTCGAGGCTGAATCCATTTCCGCAGCGGCGCGCAACAGCCGCGTTTCGGTGGCCAGCCTGTCCAAACGGCTCGCGCGGCTCGAACAGCGGCTGGGTGCACGGCTGATCCACCGCACCACGCGCCGCCTTGCGCTGACTGCGGCAGGGCAGGAGTTGCGCGACACGCTGCTGCCGCTGCGCGCATCGCTGACCGCGGTCGAGGACCGCATTGCCGGACGGCATGCAACGATTTCCGGCCCTTTGCGGATGACCGCGCCGACATCGTTCGGGCGCATGCGCATCGTGCCGTGCCTGCCCGCGTTTCTCGCCCGCCATGCCGGGGTCGATCTGGCGATCGACCTTTCGGACGAGTTCGTGGACCTGCTGGACGGGCGCTACGATCTGGCGATCCGCATCGGCGCGCAGATCGGCACCGGGCTGCTGGGCCAGCGGCTTGGCACCAGCCGGCGCGTGCTGTGCGCGACACCGGGCTATCTGGCGGAGCAGGGCGAACCGGCCAGTCTGGCCGATCTCGCGCGGCACCGGTTGCTGGCAACCGACAGCCAGTTGCCCTGGCAGCTCGATGGACCGGAAGGAACGGTGCTGCTGCACGGGCAAAGTAGCATCCGCACCAATTCGAGCGAAGTGGTGCGCGAACTGGCGCTGGGCGGGTGCGGCATCGCCTTGCGCTCGATGTGGGACGTGGCCGACGCGCTCGATGCCGGAACGCTGCGCCGCGTGCTGCCCGACTACGAAGGCTCGCAGGATGTCGGCATCTTCGCGGTCCATGCCCCGGCCCCGTCGGTGCCGGCGCGCGTGCAGGCGCTGATCGATCACATCGCCGCATACCTTGAAGACAACGGCGCCGGGTGCTGACCGGTCGGCGCAGGCAACGCCGTTGCCGTCATCGCCCGCCGATCAATAGCACTGCGCCATCATGCCGCCGTCGAGCGTGATCGTATCGCCGCTGTGATAGCGCGCCATGTCGCTGGCGAGGTAGACGACGATGCCTTGCAGATCCTGCGGCGTGCCGATCTGCTTGATCGGCGTGCGGGCCAGGGTGAGATCGATCATGTGCTGCACCACCGCGCCATCTTCACCGCCGATGTCGGTGGGGATATAGCCGGGGCAGATCACGTTGCAGCGGATGTCCCACGCCCCCAGTTCGACCGCCACGGTCCTGGCCATGGCGTTGATCCCTCCTTTTGCCGCCGCATAGTGGGGCATCCCGGCAACGCCGACAAATGCCAGCAGGCTGCCGTTGAGGATGATCGAGCCGCCCCGGTCACCGGCTTCGGCGCGGGCCTTCATGTGCCGGGCAGCTTCGCGCACGGTATAGAAAACCCCGTGCAGATTGACATCGAGCAGCCCGTGCCAGGTGGAATCGGCCATCACGTCGAGCGGTTCGACGGTGGCCAGCCCGGCGTTGGCGATGACGCAATCGACCCGGCCGAACTCTTCCACGGCGGCATCCATGGCTGCCGCCACGGCCTTCGAATCGGTGACGTCAACAGCCTGGCTGCTTACCCTTCCGCCATGGACGGCGAGTGCGGCCACGGCTTCGGCGTTGCGGTCGGCACGGCGGCCCCAGATGATGACATCGGCCCCGGCACGGGCAAGCCCGGTGGCAAAGGCAAGGCCAAGCCCCGAATTGCCCCCGGTGACCAGTGCTACCTTGCCGGTCAGATCGAACAGGTTTTCTGCCATGCCACGTCTCTTTCCCACGGTTGTTTGGTTGCGCTTTCGTGGCCTGATCGTGAACCTGCGCGTGCCGGGGGGAAAGGCGTGGCGACCATCGGGGCGGCGCCAGTGCTATCGCTGTGCGGCCATGCGGGTCATTCCGTGCCTTTGCCCCACAGCAGGCGGTCGGCATATTTGGTGTCGAGATATTCCCAGTATTCCGCAACCCGGCCTTCTTCGCAGCGGTAGAAGAAATTGTAGAAGTTGCGGTAATGCGCATTGGCCCGGACCGTCATCGCGTCGAGGATGAAGCGGCAGGCGACATGATCGCCTTCGGCGATGATCGACTGGATTTCGATGGTTACCGTGCCGCGCCGGTAGAGCACATCGTGGAAGCAACTGCGGATTTCCTCGACGATCGCATCGCGGCTGGCGATGGCCTGTGCGCCGTGCTGTCCGTCATCGACCATGTACGACGGCGCGACGTAGTGCTGCACCACGTTTTCAGCGAGGCATTCGCGGATGCCATCAAGATCGAACGCGGCGACCGATTGCAGGTATTTGCGGACGACTGCCTTGTTGGCGGCCAGCGTTTCGGGGGTGCCCATCGCTGCCTCCCTAGCGCCCGGCATCCATCTTCAGCCCGCCATCGGCGAAATAGCTGTACCCGGTGACATAGCGGGCTTCCGGGCTGACCAGAAAAAGCGCCACCGGAACGATGTCATCGTCAAGATCGCCCATCCGCGGGATCGGGCTGGGCGTGACTTGCGCCAGGCCTTGGTCCAGCGCGCGCTGGAAGCTTTCGGTGAGCGCAACCGGCATCAGCGCGTTGACGGTGATGCGCTTGTCGCCCCATTCGCGTGCGGCGGTGCGGGTCAAGCCGCGGATTGCCTCCTTGGCCATGTTGTAGGGCGCCATGCCCATCGTCCCTTCGATCGCGGCGGCGGACCCGAAATTGAGGATGCGTCCGTCGCGCCCCTCCATCAGCGGGTAGACCGCCTGCATCATGTGCAGCGCGGCCAGCGGTCCGGTGACCATCTGGCGATGGAAATCGGCCACTTGCGTACCCAGCACGGTCTTGGCCGCCGATGCCAGTTCGAAGGCATTGTTGCAAGCAATGTCGATCGTGCCGAAGGTTTCGACGGTGCGCGCGACAGCCTGCCGGATCTCCGCCTCTTCGCCGACATCGCAGCGAATGGCGAGCGCGGTCCCCGCGCCATGCTGCGCGTTCAGTTCGGCGGCCAGCGTTTCGATGGTTGCGGGCGTGAAGGATGTCACGGCAACCTTTGCGCCTTCGGCGGCAAAGCGCCGCGCCATGGCCCGCCCGATTCCGCGCCCTGCGCCGGTAATGATCGCCACTTTGCCGTCGAGCCTGCCCATAGCCTCTCCCCTTTATTGCGTTGTTCGGCCCATGCTGCGCCGCCTGCGTGGAAAAACACCTGCCGACGGTGGGGCTTGCGCGTGCAGCCTCGCTTGTCTGCACAATCATGCCTATCGCCGGGGAGGGTGCATGAAATGCACGAACCGTTAAACACCGCCCGGCGCAAGGGAGAGGATCGACGGTGACGGAATCGGGCAGGGATCGCGCGGCGATTGACTGGCGCAGCCACCGTTCGACCGCATCACGGATGGGGCTGGACAACGGCACCGCGCCGACCGCGCTCTATGCCGACCCGGACGGTTTCGCCCAGGAAGTGGAGCATATCTTCCGGCGGGCCTGGCTGCTGGTCGCGCGCGTCGACGATGTGCCGCGGCCAGGCGATTTCATTCGCCGTGAAGTGCCCACGCTCAAGGCTTCAGTGGTCATCACGCGTGGCAAGGACGGGATTGTCCGTGCCTTCCACAACGCCTGTTCGCATCGCGGCGTGGCGCTGGTCTGCGAAGCGGCAGGCAACGCCCTGACCTTTCGCTGCCCTTATCATGCCTGGGTCTATGGCATCGACGGCAGCTTGCGCGCGATCCCTTCGGAAGAGGATTTCCCGCACGTCGACAAGGCGGAAAACGGGCTGGCCCCGATCCATCTTGCGGTCTGGAACGGGTTTGTCTTTCTGAACTTTGCCGCAGAGCCGGAGTGCGATTTCGCCACCTTCATGGCCGGGATGGACGCGGTCTACGACGGGATGGATTTTGCCGCCTATCCGGCCACGATCCAGTACCGCGAAAATGTTGCGGCCAACTGGAAGCTGCTGATCAACGCCTTCAACGAAGGCTATCACATTCCGTTTCTGCACATCAGGACGCTGGTCCCGCAACTGCTGACCGAAGACAACCCGTTCCTGCAATACCACGACATCCGCCGGTTCGGCCCGCACAGTTCCAGCACCTTGCAGCGCAACTACGGGTGGGCGCCGCAAGGTCCGGTCCAGCAGTTCGCCATGCGGCATCTCTTGCCGACATCGGTGCCCGATCTCGATGCGCTGGCGGCAGGCAAGGCGGGCTTGACCGCGCATCCGGGCGTCAATGCCGTGGGGATCGACAATTTCGGCACCGAAGTCATCACCATCTTTCCCAATGTGATCCTGCAGCCGCTGGCCAATGGGTACCTGCTGTTCACGCATTGGCCGGTGGCGGCTGACCGGCAGATCATCGACGTGCGGGTATGTTCGCCCGCCCACCCCGGCTCCCTGCGCGAAGAGTTCGCCGCCGCCAACATGCTGGCCGCGACCCGCGATGTCCTGACCGAAGATATCGCCATGAGCCAGGTGCAGCAGCGCGGCCTGAACAGCGGGGCGCATGCCGACGTGGTGTTTGGCGAGAACGAGGCGCACCTGCGGTTCTTTGCCGGAGCGGTGCGGGATTTCATGCATGAACGCCGCGACCGGCCCTGACGGACCGTCATGCAGTGACGGCAGCAGCCGGTTGCGCGGCATCATGCACGGCGTATGATTATCAACAATTCTGACAATAGTTCATGGAGAGGTTGCAATGGCGAGTGTGATTGAAAAGGCGGACGCCCATCTCAAGTACCTTAAGCATGGCGGCAAGCTGTTCATCAACAACCAGTGGGTCGAAGCGAAATCGGGCAAGACGCTGGACGTGTTCGATCCGGCAACCGGGGCCGTGATTGCCAAGGTTGCCGCGGCCGACAAGGAAGATGTGGACGATGCCGTGCGCGCCGCCCGCGCCGCGTTCGATGGTGGCAAATGGTCGCAGCTAACGCCTTCGGTGCGTGGCCAGTTGCTGTGGAAGATCGCGGAACTGCTGGAGCGTGATTTCGATGCCTTCGTGCACCTTGAAACGGTCGACAACGGCAAGCCGCTGGCGTTTTCGCGCGGCGACGTGACGCTGGCGATCGACATGTTCCGCTACATGGCGGGCTGGGCCACCAAGATCCGCGGCGAAACCACGCCGCTTTCGCTGGGCTTTCCGCACCTGAGCTATACCACGCGCGAACCGGTGGGCGTTGCCGCCCAGATCGTGCCGTGGAACTTCCCCCTGCTGATGGCGGTGTGGAAGCTGGCTCCGGCGCTGGCCGCCGGGTGTTCGGTTGTGCTCAAGAGCGCCGAACAGACGCCGCTTTCGGCATTCAAGCTGGCCGAACTGTTCGAAGAAGCGGAGTTTCCCGCAGGGGCGGTCAACATCCTTTCGGGCTTTGGCGAAACGGCTGGCGCGGCCATGGCCGCACACCCGGCGGTGGACAAGGTGGCCTTCACCGGATCGACCGAAGTGGGCAAGATGATCGTTCGCGCCGCGACCGGCAATCTCAAGAAGGTGACGCTTGAACTGGGCGGCAAATCGCCTGTCGTGGTGCTGCCCGACGCCGATCTCGATGCTGCCGCGATGGGTGCCGCTGCCGGGATCTTCTATAACCAGGGCCAGGTCTGCACCGCCGGTTCGCGCCTGTACGTGCACAAGACAGTGTTCGACAAGGTGGTCGGCGCGGTGGCCGACCGGGCCAATGCGATCAAGGTCGGGTCGGGGCTGGATGAGAGCAACGACATGGGGCCGCTGGTGTCCGAAGAACAGCTCAACCGCGTGATGGGCTTCTTCGATTCCGGCCGCGAGGAAGGCGCAAGGGCGCTGGCCGGGGCGGAGCGGCTGGGCAACCAGGGCTATTTCGTGAAGCCTACGGTTTATGCCGATACCAGCCACACCATGCGGCTGGTGCGCGAGGAAATCTTCGGGCCGGTCATCACCGCAATGCCATACGATGATGACGATCTGGACCGGATCGCCGCTATTGCCAACGACAGCGATTTCGGCCTTGCCGCGTCGGTCTGGAGCCGGGATATTTCCAAAGCCCTCAAGCTTGCCGGAAAGATCAAGGCAGGCACGGTCTGGGTCAATTCGCACAACGTCTATGACGCGGCGCTGCCGTTCGGCGGGTTCAAGCAATCGGGCTGGGGCCGCGAAATGGGCGAATACGCGATCCAGAACTACACCGAAGTCAAGGCCGTCACGGTCAAGCTCTGACCGCAAGAGCCAACAGGCTGCGGCGTCGCCGGTACGGGCGGCGCCGTATGCCGGTGTCAGAGGCACGATGGCATGACAGACCGCATCCGCTTCGATCCCTACGATCCTGCCGTTCACGCGCGCGGGCCGGACGCCTTTGCCGCGCTGGCCAGCCGCTGCCCGGTGTACCACTACAACGGACGCTTCGATTTCTTCGTCGCCAGCGATCCGACCGATGTGCGCGAGCGTATCCTCAAGGATCCGGCCACCTGGACCATCGAGGAGGGCAGTTCGCCCAAGCTGCTGCCGCCTGAACAGCGCACCGCGCTGATGGACGACACCGCCTATCACAACAAGGTGCGCTTCGTGATGCAGCGCGGCTTTTCCCCGCGCGAACTGGCACGGCTGCACGAAACGGTGCTGCGGCTTGCCGATGAACTCATCGACGCCATGCTGGCCGACCCGCAAGGCCGCGGCGACCTGTTCGAACGGTTCGTCATGCCTCTGCCGGCCCGCCTGATGTGCGTGATGCTTGGCGTGCCTGAAGCCGACCACATGCTCTACAAGGAATGGGCCGATGCCTATTTCTACGACATCCTGAACGATGCCGGAACCGGCATGTCGGTCGATAGCCTCGCACAGGTATCGACCCCGGTCTTTGCGGAACTGGCGCGCCGCCGCGCGTTGCTGGCTGACAGAGGGCTGGAACCGGACCTTTCGCTGCTGGGCGCGGAACTGCCCCACGATTTCCTGTCGCGCTTCATGTGCGACAGGATCGACGGCCGGCTTCTGCGCGATGACGAAATCCTCAGCGTCATGCTGGGCATCATCGTGGGCGGCAACGAAACCACGATGAACCTGATCGGCAACCTGCTGATCCGCTTGCTCGGCGACCGCGCGCTGTGGGAACAGCTCCGCGCCGACCGCAAGCTGGTGGATGCAGCGATCGAGGAAAGCCTGCGTATCGACCCGCCGGTGATCGGCCTGTTCCGTGCGGCGCGCCATGATACCGCGCTTGGCGAGGTGGCCATTCCGGCGCACGCCAAGGTGTTCTACAATATCGCGGCGGCCAACCGCGATCCGGCCATCTTCACCGACCCCGATACCTTCCGGCTTGACCGGCCGCGCGCGCAGATGCGCCATCACGTCGCTTTCGCGGGCGGCAATCACTCCTGCATCGGGGAACCGCTGGTGCGGATGGAGGTCCGCGCGGTGCTCAACCGGCTGCTTGATCGCATGCCCGGCCTCGATCTCGATGGCGAACCGCGCCGGGCGGCGGGCTTCAATGTCTGTGGATGGAACTACCTGCCGATGCGCTGGCGCTGAGGCGCGGCGGTGCGATGGGGACAACAATCAGGCGGCCTGCCGGGCCGAAACGGGAGAATGGCGTGCGCGGATTGAATGGAAAGATCGCTATCGTGACGGGCGGGGCAGGGCGGATCGGACGCGCGGTCGTGGCGCGGCTCGTGGAAGAAGGCGTGCGCACCGTCGTGGCCGATATCAACCTGGCCGACGCGCAGGACGTTGCCGCCGCCCATGGCGCCATGGCCCACGCCATCGCCTTCGATGCGGCGGACGAACAATCGGTGCGGGCGCTGGTCGATGCCACGGTGGAACGCTTCGGCGGGCTGGACATCCTGCACAACAATGCGGCCTTCGTGAATCTGGGCGAGATGGGCGTGGATACCACCGCGCTCGAAACCCCGCTGGATCTGTGGGACATGACGATGAACGTCAACGTGCGCAGCTATTTCGTGGCCTGCGCGCAGGCATTGCCGCACATGATCGCGCGCGGCGGCGGGGCGATCATCAATACCAGTTCCGGGTCCGGGCACCGTGGCGACGATGTGCGGATTGCCTATGGCACGTCGAAAGGCGCGGTTTCCGCGCTGACGCTTTACATCGCCGCGCAGCACGGCAAGCAGGGCGTGCGCTGCAACGCCATTGCGCCGGGGATGATCGCGGATGACCGCCTGCGGGCGATGGTGCCCAAACTGGTCGCCCTGAACGAGCGTCACAACCTAGTGCCGCGTGTCGGCGTGCCTGACGATATCGCTTCGCTGGTCGCCTTTCTGGCGTCGGACGAATCCGCCTACATCACCGGGCAGGTCATCACCATCGACGGCGGGCAAAGCTCGCACCAGCCGCAGATGGTCGAAGCCATGGCGCTTGGCAGTGCCTATTCCTGACCGCGCCCCGCGCTTCACTTTTCCGGGACTTTCACGATGACCAGACCTACCCGTTTCTGCCGTATTGCGTGGATTGTCGACGACATGGACGCGACCGAAGCCGTTTTCCGCGACCTGTTCGGCCTTGGCATGCGCTTTGGCCCGATCGCGCGCGACATCATCAAGGCGGGGATCGACGAGCACGGCTTCGAACCGATCCAGCTATACGTTCCGGCAGCCGACCTGCCGTTCATGAACGGCCTGCCCTATCCGCTGGTGGAAGTGGCGCTGGCGGTGGACGATTGCGAGGAAACGCACCGCGTGCTGGCGGCGGACGGCATTCTGCCATCGTTCACCAGCCCGCTGCCGGGGCCGGACACGCAGGAGCATCTTTACGCCCACGGCTTTGGCGGGATTCCGGTGATGGCCTGCACCGACGGCGACAACGAATCCATGATGGAGCCGTTTCTCGATCTTGAGCACGCCCCAGTACCCAAATGCGGCCAGGTGGTGATCGCGGCCGACGATATCGACGCCATGGCGGCCCGGTTCAATCGCTATTTCGGCATGGCATGGGTGCCGGTCGATGCCGGAGGGCTGGGCGCGCGGGCGCTGGCCGGGCCGCACCGGATCAAGCTGGTCGAACGGCCTTCTCCCGTGGCGCTGGACAACGCGATGCACTGCGTGCTGTCGTCGGAAATCATGGTCGCCGATGTGGAAGCATCGCGCGCAAGGCTGGAAGCGGCCGGGCACGCCGTTCTGGCTGAACGCACGTTTTCCAGTGGCCGCAAGGGTTGGTACTTCGGCAAGGTGCTGGCCGGCATGCCGGTCGGGATCTACGATGCCCGCGACGATGCCGAGGCGCGCGGTCTTTAGGGCCAGGACCTAGGCAGGCGCACTGCCCCCAGCGGCAAGTTCGCGGCGGATCGCATCGTGGCGCGCGGGCGTAAGGCCGAAACGGCTGACCACCAGCGCCGAAGCGATGTACAGCAGGCCCGGCACGATTCCGTAAAGCACCGCCACGCCATTGAGCGCGAGCGTGCCGTTGGCCGTGCTGCCCGCCTTGAAGCCGATCAGGTCCAGCGCGAAATAGACCACGCCGATGGACATCGCCTGCCCGAACTTGTGCGTCACCGTCAGCAATGCGAACAGCATGCCGGTGCGGTCCTGCCCCGACGCCAGGCGGTCTTCGTCCGATACGTCGGCCATCATCGAGCGCGGCAGCATGTCTACCGAACAGGCCATGGTCCCGCCCAGCAGGCCCATACCGAAGAAGTAGACGAGGTTGCCGGGCGGCATCGCCATCATCAGCATCATGTAGGCGGCAAAGCCGCAACACCCCAGCGACAGCGCGCGGTGGCGCCCGATGCGGTTGGCGATCAGCGACCAGACCGGCGCGGTAATCACGCCGACGATGTAGAACGCCACGAATTGCAGCCCGACATAGGCAAACGGCACCTGCTTGAGCATGGTGAAAAAGAACAGGAACACTGCGGCGCTGATCCCCAGGCCAAGGCCGACCAGAAGCTGGGTGAGCAGCAGCAGCCGGGTGGATGAGAGCGTGAACAGGCCAAGATAATCGCGCAGGCGCGCCGCGTGCCCCTGTACCGGCGCATCGCCTTCGCGCACATAGGCGACGCATGCTGCAATCGTCACCGGCACGCTGGCAAGGATGAACCAGCCCATGGTGCGCACGGTAAAGCTGCTGTCGTTGGCGATCCGGTCGGCAAAGAACACCGGCATCGCCATGACCAGAATCTGGCCAATCGTGTTGAACACCATCCACCAGGCGAACACGCGCGAGCGTTGGCGGTAGTCCGACGTGATCGTGGTGCCCATGCCCATCTGCGCCAGCACCACGATCGAATAGCCGATGTAGGCCATGACCAGCCCGATCGACAGGTATACCGGGCCGACGCCGGGTTGCGCCATGAACAGCATCCACGTGCCTGCCATGACCAGCGGCCCGCCGAGCAGCAGCCACGGCCGGAACTGGCCCCAGCGCGTGCGGGTGCGGTCCATCAGCCCGCCGACAAAGGGATCGAACACCAGATCGCCCAGGCGCACGAACGTGAAGATGAAGCCGACAAGCGCGAGATTAAGGCCCAGCGTGTGGGCATAGAACTCCGGCAGGAAGATGATCATGGGCAGCGTCAGGGCCGACATCGGCAGCGCGGGCGCCGCCAGCGCGGCAAGCAGGCGGTGCGAGGGATGCTTTTCGTTGCGCGTCATCGTTCGCGTGTTCCCGAAACGGTAAAGGCTTGTCTGTCGATGTGTGTCTATCGGTGTGGTGCGCGCCGGGCGCAACCTGCCGGGCGGCGGGCGGGATCGGGTTCTGCCCGCCGGGTGCGCGGCACCGGCGCGCGGCCGCGAAACCACCGCACTTGACGCAGCGTCAATCAATAACCCGGCAATTACGGCTGTTTATCGTCATTGCGGATAGGGTTGAGGCCCGGTTGCCGGGCCGCTGTGTTGCCAGATGCCGGACGATGACCCTAACATCGCGGACGCAATAAAAACGAATCATAACCGCACTAATGCATGAAATTGCGTGCCGGGATCTTGGAGAGGATCATCGAATGAGCGTCATGCCCACCGTTATCGTGCCGCCGCGCGCGCCGCATGACCAGATCGCCCGGCCCAACCTCGAAGCCAAGATCGACGCCGTTGACCGCTCGCGCGTGACGACCGTCTTTGCCCCTGCCGGTTTCGGAAAGACGATGGCGGTGCTGCAATGGTCGTCGGTGCTGGAAGCGCGCGGACGCCCGGTGATCTGGCTGGCGGCACGCGCCGGGATCGCCAGCTACGACCTGTTCATCGACGCTCTGCACGCAGCGTGTGCCGCCCAGCGGATGGACTGGCGCGGGCATGCGGACGGATGCCGCACGACGGCCGCAGCCGGTTTCGCCGCCATGATCGCGGCCCTGCCGGTTCGCCCGGTGCTGGTCATAGACGATGCGCAGGGCCTTCCCCCCGAAGTCTTTGCCTTTCTCGATGACGTTGTTGCCGCGGCCCGCGATGCGTTGACCACGATCATCGTCTCCCGCAGCCTCAACACCATCCCCATCGCCCGGCTGCGGGCGCAAGGCTACCTGTTCGAGATCGGCTGGGCAGACTTGCGCTTTTCCGTCGAGGAGGCGACCGATCTGGTCGCGCGCGTCGGCAAGGTGCCGCTGAGCGCGCAGGAAATCGCGCTGATCGTCGACGATACGCAGGGCTGGCCTGCGGGTATCACGATGACCCGGCTGTTGCAGGACCGGGAAATGCGCGGTGGGGAAGCGCCGTTCATTCGCCCGTCCGGCCTGCGCCGCGAGTTCGAGACGTATTTCAGCGAAGAAGTGATGTCGCGCGAACCGGATGAAGTGCGCCACTTCCTTGCCAGCACGATCATTCTGGAAGAACTGACACCCGATGCCTGCGCCGCGCTCACGGGGAACGACGATGCACGGGTCATGCTTGAACGGGTCGAGGAAAGCGGCCTTTTCCTGCGTGCCATCGACCTCGACCGGCGCAGCTACCGCTACCACACCTTGTTCCGCGACATGGTGCTGCGCCGTCTGATCGACCGCGATCCGGCGCGCGCCACGCGGCTGCATTGCCGCGCCGCGCGCCACTTTGCCGCGAATGGCAAGCATCTCGAAGCCGTGGCCCATGCCGAGGCGAGCGGCGATGCCGCGTTTCTGGCCGATATCCTCGACCAGTTGGCCGATCCCTTGATTCATGCCGGGCACCTTGACCGGATCGACCGTCTGGTGGCCGGGCTTTCCACTGCCGTGTGCGCCGGGCGGCCTCGTCTTGCGCTGGCGATTGCCTGGCGCCGGATCCGCAGCCTTGCTTTCGCTTCGGCGGAAACGCTCATCGACCTTGCCCGCGCCGAATGGCAGCGGCGCTCCGAAAGCGACGCGGGCGATCCGGCCGAACTGCGTGCGCTTGAGCTGGCCATCGAACACCGCACGTTCATGCTGCTGGCGGGCCGCGACGACTTGCGCGCCATGGAAAGCCACGCCGCGCCGCTGCTGCGCAAATGCGGCGATGACGAGCCGTTTCTAAGCTGCACCGTGCTGGCGCAGATCATGGTAGCGCGCCGCGAACTCTTCCAGTTCGGCGACAGTCTCCAGTTGCAGGCCGAATCGCGTCGCATGCTGGCAAGGCCGGGATCGGCGTTTGCGGCCATTGCGCTCAAGACAACGATTGCCCCCACGCTTGCTGCGCAGGGCAATGCCGATGCGGCGGAGGCGATGCTGGAAGAAGCCTTGCAGCATGCCTGCGATTGCGGCCGGCCCGATGTTGCCGCATTGCCCGCGCTGGCGCTTGCCGAAGTGCTCTACGACCGCGGCGATTGCGAACGCGCCCGCGCTCTGGTGGACGACTATCTGCCACACGTGCGCGCATGGGGTTTTGCCGACCAGATCGCTGCCGGGCACCTGATCAAGGCGCGGTTGCTGTTCAACGATGGCGATGTGGCGGGCGCGGAAAAGGTGCTCAAGGAATTGCAGGTGCTGGCTATCGAATGCGGGCTGGACCGCCTTCGGGCGAGCGCGGTGAGCGAACAGGTGCGCATGCTGATCCGGTCGGGCGACGCCCGCCAGGCCCGCGAGCTGATGACGGCAAGCGGCCTGATGCCATCGGAAGATCCGTTCCCCACGCTCAACCCTTCGCGCCATCAGGAAGGCATCGCCATTGCGGTGATCCGCATCGAGATGCAGCGGCACCGCCTGTTGGCGGCGCGCAAGATCGCCAAGCGGTGGGCCGAGTTCGCGCGCCGCAGCGGCGCGGTGCGCTCCGGCGTGACGTTCGAACTGCTGATTGCCGAAATCGCCATCCTGAGCGGCGACCGCTCCGAAGCCCGGCGCGCCGTGCGCGAGGCAGTGACGCTGGCATCGCCGTGCGGGTGGAAGCAGATTTTCCTCGACGAGGGCGAAGCGATCCAGTCGATCCTGCGCGAAGCCTATGGGCAGGCCCCGCTGGTCGACAGCGTGCCCGACCGGTTCGGGCGGCGGCTGGTTGCCGCCATGCAGACCGCGATTGCAATCGAACACGGCGATGACGATGCAGGCGGCGAATACGGCCTGTCGGGCCGCCTGATGAACCGCGAAATCGATATTCTGCGCATGGTCGGCGGCGGCTTGCGCAACCGCGAGATCGGCAACCGGCTCGGCCTGACCGAAGGCACGGTCAAGTGGTACATGCAGCAGATCTACGACAAGCTCGGCGTGCGCCGCCGCCCGCAGGCCGTTACGCGCGCCCGCCAGCTTGGCGTGCTGGTCTGAACTGCCGGGCGCCCAGGCGGCGCTGAAGCCGCCTGCCGCAGGGCGGGATACGCAACCGGTTCGATATCGCAAGGTGTGCCGGCATGAGCATCTTTACGCACATCTGCCTTGGCACCAACGATCTGCCGCGTGCCCGGCGGTTCTACGACGCGGCGCTTGTCCCGCTCGGCATCCGCAACCTTGGCGATTTCGGTGATCAGGGCATTGCCTACGGGCATGCGCTGGCCGAACTGCTGATCCTGCGCCCGCTTGACGGTGCGCCGGCCAGCGCCGCGAACGGTGGCACGGTCAGTTTCAAGGCGCCGGGCCGCGATGCCGTGCGCGCTTTCCACCGGGCCGGGCTGGCATGCGGCGGCAGCGATGCCGGTGCGCCGGGGCCGCGCGGGGCGGTGGAACACGCCTTCGGCGCCTACTTGCGCGATCCCGATGGCAACAAGATCTGCGCCTATTGCTTCGGCGCCAACGACTGATCCCGGCGGCGCCCGGCTGCGGTCACGTTCGGATATGCGGGCCGAGGATCTGGGGAATCGCCATGCCCGCAGGCAGGTTCTCCGCACCGATCCTGCGGTCGATTTCCTCGTTGTACCAGTACAGGAACTGTTCCTGCACGCTCAGCATCACGTCGCGGATGTCGCCTTCGCGGTAGGACCGCTGGATCGTCGGAAACAGGCCAATGTCTTCGGCCAGCACGGTCTTCTGGTTCTGCAGCATGGTTTCCCAGAAGGCGCGGTCTTCCTCGTCGTCGCGCTTCCAGCCCATGAACATGTTCGACATGACCATCTTGTTTGGCCCCTTGGGCCAGAAAGTCTGCCAGTTGAAGCCGACGGGGTCGAGCGCGGTAAAGCTGTTGGGAAAGCATGGCAGCGCAAAGACGTGGTCCTTGAAGCGCGTGGTGAAATCGTCTGGCGTGGCTTCGTCATGGCCTGCGGAAAAGAACGACTGCCCCCCGCGCTTGCGCGTGACGAAGCGGGCGTGCCCGCCTTCGAACAGCGAAACCGTGAAGCTCTTCGATTCGAGGTAGGGTGACAGCGTTTTCGCGTGGACGGTGTTGACGTGGTAGATTTCGAGGAAGTTGTCGTAAGCCGTCTTCCAGTTGCAGTCGATCTCCACGTCCAGCACGCGCTTGACCACCATGTCGTCGATCGGAAAATCGTCGATCTGGGTGTTGAGCGGGCCGAGGAAATCGGCCAGCGGCGCGGCCTGCTGATCGAAGTTGATGAAGATGAAGCCGTGCCAGGTTTCGCAGCGGATCTGGAACAGCGGCTTTTCGGCCTTGTCCAGACACGCGAAGTTGTGCGCTTCGGGCACTGACTTCAGCTCGCCCTCCAGCGAAAAGCCCCAGGCGTGGTAGGGGCAGATGAACCGCTTGGCCACGCCTTCGGGTTCGGTGACCAGCGCCGCGCCGCGGTGGCGGCAGGTGTTGCGGAAGGCGCGGATCGTATCGTCGTTGCCCCGGCTGAGGATGATGGACTTGTCGAACTGTTCGAACAGGCGGAACGCGCCCGCCTTGGGCAACTGGCTGGCATGGCCGACGCACAGCCAGGTCTTGTGGAACACGTGTTCCATTTCCAGCCGGTAGAAATCGGGATCGAAATAGCGCGCGGCGGGAAGGTCGGGGAGCGCGGGGAAGCCTTCGGGGTAGGTCTTGCGCTGGAACTCGCTTTCGACCTCCGCATACATGTCTTCGAGAATCTTCTGATCCATCAGGCTTTCCCCAGTACTTTTTACGGTGTTTTCGTGCGCGCACGCGGCCCGGTGCCGCAATGCGTCCGTCACGCCCGTTTCGCTTGTCTATGCACCTGCGGGATAGCATACCGTCGTTGCGCTTGCATGCGCCCTCGCTTGACGGACAGTCTGTTAGTGGCCGGGCTTTCAGCGGTCGGGGCGATTTCGACCTACCGCCGGAGGGGGCCAAAATGCGCGCCAGGACATAGGAAGGCACGATTCCACACGATCCGTGGCTTCATGCATGGAAATGGCTGCCGCGCGTCCGGCGCGGTTGATGAGGGAGAGAGACGTGTCCATCCTGATGCCCGATCCCGATCAGGCGGTGCTGGCCCGCCGTGCCGGGATCGCCGCCGCCTTGCGTGCGATCGTGCCCGGTGAAGGCGTGATCGACGATCCCGACGCGTTGCGCCCGTATGAATCCGATGGCCTGACTGCCTATCGCCAGCCGCCGATGCTGGTGGTCCTGCCCGAAACGGTGGAACAGGTATCGGCCGTATTGCGCTGGTGCCATGCGGAGGGGGTGAAGGTTGTCCCGCGCGGTTCAGGCACGTCGCTGTCGGGCGGGGCGCTGCCGCTGGCCGATGCGGTGCTGCTGGGCATGGGCAAGTTCAAGCGCGTGCTCGCCATCGACTATGACGATCGCGTGGCGGTGGTTCAGCCGGGGGTGACGAACCTGGCGATAACCCAGGCGGTGGAAGCGCGCGGGTTCTACTACGCGCCAGACCCGTCGAGCCAGATCGCCTGTTCCATCGGTGGGAACGTGGCCGAAAACTCCGGCGGCGTGCATTGCCTCAAGTACGGGCTGACGACCAACAACGTGCTGGGCGTGGAACTGGTGCTGATGGATGGCGAGATCGTGCGCCTGGGCGGGCGGCAGCTCGATCCGTGCGGGCTGGACCTGCTGGGCGTGATCGTCGGCTCCGAAGGTCTGCTGGGCGTGGTCACCGAAGTGACCGTGCGCATCCTGCCAAAACCGGAAAGCGCGCGCGCCGTGCTTCTGGGCTTTCCCGACCCCGAAAGCGCGGGCGCCTGCGTCGCGCAAGTCATCGCCGAAGGGATCATCCCGGCGGGCATGGAAATGATGGACCGCACCGCGATCCATGCCGCCGAGGCTTTCGTCAACGTGGGCTATCCGCTGGATGTCGGTGCACTGCTGATCGTCGAGGTCGATGGCCCGGCGGCGGAATGCGATTACCTGATCGAGGAAATAGCGCGGATCGCGGGCGCGAACGGCGCCGTCACATCGCGTATATCGACCGACGAGCACGAACGCATGGCATTCTGGGCCGGACGCAAGGCGGCGTTCCCGGCGGTGGGCCGCATTTCGCCGGACTATTACTGCATGGATGGCACAATCCCGCGCCGCCGCCTGCCCGAAGTGCTGCGCCGGATGGAACAGCTTTCCGCCGATTACGGGCTTGGCGTGGCCAACGTGTTTCATGCCGGTGACGGCAACCTGCACCCGCTGATCCTTTACGATGCGAACAAGCCGGGAGAGCTGGACCGCGCCGAGGCATTCGGCAACGACATCCTGCGCCTGTGCGTCGAGGTGGGCGGGGTGCTGACCGGCGAACACGGCGTGGGCATCGAAAAGCGCGATCTGATGCCGGTCATGTTCAGCGAGGCCGATCTGCAACAGCAGCAGCGCGTGAAATGCGCGTTCGACCCCAAGCTGCTGCTCAATCCCGGCAAGGTATTCCCCACCCTGCACCGCTGCGCCGAACTTGGCCGCATGCATGTGCATGCCGGGCAAGTGCCCTTTCCCGAACTGCCGCGCTTCTGATGGATACGATCGTTCCCGAAAGCGCGCAGGATCTGTGCGATGCGGTTGCCGATGCCCTGCGCGAGCGCACCCGGCTTGAAATCCGTGGTGGCGGCAGCAAGGCTGCCATTGGCGCGCCGCGCGATGCGCGGATCGTTTCCATGGCGGCATTGACGGGCGTGGTCGATTATGACCCGGCTGAACTGGTGCTGACCGTGCGGGCGGGCACGCCGCTGGCCGAAGTCGAGGCGCTTGTCGCGGGCGAACAGCAGATGCTGGCTTTCGAACCGTTCGACCACGGGCCACTGTTCGGCGCGCCCGCCGGGGCCGCGACGATTGGCGGGGTGGTGGCCGCAGGCGTCGCCGGATCGCGGCGTGTCACCGCAGGCAGCGCGCGCGATCACCTGCTGGGCTTCACCGCCGTTTCGGGGCGGGGGGAAACCTTCGTGGCCGGGGCCAGGGTGGTCAAGAACGTGACCGGCTACGACCTGCCCAAGCTGATGGCCGGAAGCTGGGGACGGATCGGGGCAATGACCGAACTCACCCTGAAAGTGCTGCCCCGTCCGCGCATGGCGGTGACGCTGGCCATCGAAGGGCTGGATTGCCGCGCCGCGCATGCGGCCATGGCCCGCGCGCTGGGCAGCCATGCCGATGTGTCGGCGGCGGCGCATGTGCCGCAAGGCCCGGATCGCGCGCGCGCCATCACGCTGTTCCGGCTGGCGGGCTTTCCACCGTCGGTCGAAGCGCGCGCGACGGTCTTGCCCGTCCTGCTGGCCGATCATGGCGCGGTGCGGCGGCTCGATACAGCCGAAGCGGAGGCGCTGTGGCACTCGGCGGGCACCGGCGCTGGCCTGACCGGCGCCGTGCTGTGGCGGTTGCACCTGCCGCCAGCCGCTGCGCCCGGCGCGGTTGCCGCGCTGGAACCGCTTGGCGCGCGCTGGTCGCTCGACTGGGGAGGCGGCCTTGTCTGGCTGGCGCTCGACGATGAAACGCCAGCGGCGGCGGCGCAGGTGCGGGCCGCCGCCATGGCGGCCGGAGGCGAAGCCACGCTGGTCCGCGCGCGTGCCTCCCTGCGCGCCGTGGTTCCGGCACAGCACCCGCGCGCACCGCTGGTCGCCGCGCTGGAGGAACGGGTGCGCCGGGCGTTCGATCCGGCGGGCCTTTTCGAGACGGGCCGGTTTGGAGGCTAGCCGATGCAGACCAACTTCACGCCTGAGGCCCTGGCCGATCCGGCCATGCGGGTTTCCGAATCGGTCATCCGCAAGTGCGTGCACTGCGGGTTCTGCACTGCGACGTGCCCGACCTATGTCCTGCTCGGCGACGAACTCGACAGTCCGCGCGGGCGCATCTACCTGATGAAGGACATGCTGGAAAACCGGCGTGCCCCGACCCCCGAAATCGTCAAGCATGTCGACCGGTGCCTTTCGTGCCTGGCGTGCATGACGACCTGCCCTTCGGGTGTGAACTACATGCACCTGGCCGATCATGCCCGCGCCTATATCGAAGAACATTATGCCCGGCCCTGGCCGCAGCGGGCATATCGCGCGCTGCTGGCGCTGATTCTGCCGCACACCGGGCGGTTGCGCATCGCGCTGCGCCTGGCCCCGCTGGCGCGTCCGTTCCTGCCACTGCTGCGCAAGGTCACGGGCCTGCAGCCGCTTGCGGCGATGCTGGACTTTGCCCCGCCCGTGCTGGCGCCCTTGCCCTCGTCTGCGCCAGCGGTGGCGGCCGGGCCGGAGCGCAAGGGGCGTGTCGCCATGCTCCAGGGCTGCGCCGAGCCTGCGCTGCGGCCACAGTTCCGCGCAGCGGCGGTGCGGCTTATCAACCGCTGTGGCTATGACGTGACCTTTGCGGCGGGCGAGGGCTGCTGCGGGGCGCTGGTCCATCATATGGGCCGCGAAGAGGCCGCGCTGGAATCCGCCCGGCGCAATGTCGATGCCTGGACGCGCGAAATCGCGGCGGGCGGGCTGGATGCCATCGTCATCACCACGTCGGGCTGCGGGACCACGATCAGGAACTACGGTTTCATGCTGCGCAACGACCCGGCCTATGCGGCAAAGGCGGAACGCGTTTCGGCCCTGGCACGCGACGTTACCGAGTTCCTCGATGGCGTGGACATGCCCCCGGCGCGCGGCACAGGCTTGCGCGTGGCCTATCACGCCGCCTGCTCGCTGCAGCATGGGCAAAAGGTTACCGCTGCCCCCGCGCGCCTGCTGGCGGCGGCGGGCTTTTCTGTCCAGACTCCGGCCGAGGCCCACCTGTGCTGCGGGTCGGCCGGAACCTACAATATCCTGCAACCCGAAATCGCAGGCCAGCTTGGCGATCGCAAGGTGGCCAATATCGAACGGCTTGGCGCCGATGTGATTGCCGCAGGCAATATCGGCTGCGCCATGCAGATCGGCCAGCGCACGCAAACCCCCGTGGTCCACACGGTTGAACTGCTGGACTGGGCCACGGGCGGCCCGGTGCCGGAAGCCTTGCAGCATAGTGCATCGAAAGGATCGAATTGATGAGCCGCATTACCCTGGAACAGGCCAACGCCGTAATTGCCGGCGCCTTTGCCACGGCGCGCGAAATGGCGCTCAAACCGCTGGGCGTGGCGGTTCTTGACGCAGGCGGCCACCTGATCGCCTGGCAGCGGCAGGACGGGGCTTCGACCGGGCGCCTGCAACTTGCCGTGGGCAAGGCATCGGGGGCGCTGTTCCTTGGCATCTCGTCGCGCAAGATCGGCGACATGGCGGGTGAGCGGCCGGCATTTCTGGCATCGCTTGCCCCGATTGCACCGGGCGGGGTGGTGCCCGCAGCAGGCGGCGTGATCGTGGTTGACGCGAACGGCCATGCCATCGGCGCGGTTGGCATTTCGGGCGACCTGTCCGACAAGGACGAAGCCTGCACGCTGGCAGGCATCGCCGCCGCGGGCCTGACCGCGCAGGCTTGAGCACGGGAGAAGCACGATGGGATATGTTCGCTATTACGCCATGACCGCGCGCGAGGGCGAAGGTGCCGCCTTGCGCGGGGCCATCGAACAGCTTGCCGCCAAGGTCGCCCCGCTTGCCGGGTGCGAAGGGACCGAGCTGTTCGAGGATGCAGCGCAAGCGGGGCGCTTTGTCTTTCTCGAACGCTGGACATCGGCCGAGGCGCATCAGGAAGGCGGGAAGCTGCTGGGCAAGGAAGCCTTTGCCCCGCTCAAGGCAGTGCTTGCCGCCCCCCCCGAAGCGGCGGCGCTGATCCCCGTGGGGTGAGCGAGGCGGGGCGCTGGCCAGTGTCTCTGATCGGTGCGCCTGATCAGTGCGGCCGGATCAGCACCTTGCACTTGGCGTTGCGCCCGCGCAGTTCCTCGAACGCGGCTGGGGCCTGTTCCAGCGTCACCACGTCGCTGATCATTGCGCGCGGTTCGACGTGCCCCTTGTCTAGCGCGCCGGCGGCAATCTCGAACTCGCGCGTGTCGTACATGTTGGTGTAGCGCAGCGTGATTTCCTTGATCATCGCAGGCATCGCGGAAAAGGCATCCGGGGTCCAGCAGAACCCCGGCGCGGCGATCATTCCGCGCCGCCTGACCGCCGATACGGCAAGATCGAGCGAGCCGGGAACGCCCGCGCATTCGAACACGATGTCCGCCGCGCTGCCTAGCGCCGCAGCCGTCTGTTCGGCAAGCGTGCGGCCTTCTTCGGGCACGATGAAATCGTCAACGCCAATCGCGCGGGCCATGGCTTCGCGCCGCCGCGATGTTGCCGCCATCACCACGCTTTGCGCGCCCGAAAGCCGCGCCCAATAGGCCGCGGCCAGCCCGATCGCGCCGGCCCCCATCACCAGCACGCGGTCGCCGGTGGTGATGCCCGATGCCCGCGCCGCGCGCAGCGAAACGGCCAGCGGTTCAACCAGTGCGCCATCGTCGAAGCTCAGCGAACCGGGCAGGCGCACGCACCACGCGGGGTTGGTGACCAGATATTCGGCATAGCCGCCGCCCGTACCGAACGATCCGAACATGCGGAACTGCGGGCAGGCCATGGCATCGCCGGTCTTACAGCCGGTGCATTCGCCGCAGGTCACGAACGGCAGCACCGCAACGCGATCGCCGATGGCAACGCCCTGTGCCTGTGCGCCCAGCGCCACCACTTCACCGGCAACTTCGTGACCGGGAATCTCGCCGTCGGCAAACGAATAGGCATGCCCTTCGGCCATGTGCAGGTCCGACCCGCAGATGCCGCAGCGGTGGACCTTTATCACCACCTGGCCGGGGCCGGGCACGGGATCGGGGACGGTTTCCATCGCCAGCTTGCGGGTTTCGGTCTTGAACACGGCAGCGCGCATGGCAGGTCACCCTTGTCGGCAGAAGCACGGGCCGTGCATGGCCGACCGCCGCCTTGGGCACCCCTATCCGTGGTCTGGCGATCTGCCTACCGGCGCAGCGCCCGCATGATGAAATCGAGCGCGAAGGCGCGGGTATCGGCAGGGTTCTGCTGCCAGTTCCGCCCGGAGTAACGTTCCAGCATCTTGGAGGACGAAAGGCAGCCGACGGTGATGATCACGCTCATGAACTCAAGCTTGTCACCGTCGATGTCAGCGTTGAACACGCCTTGCTCCTGGCCGCGCCGCACCACGTCGGACAAGTGCTCGGCCAGGGTTTTCTGCAAGCGGCGGATGTCGTTGGCCGAACGCAGTTGTGCCCCGCCGTGCAGGCTCTGGTCGAGCGAGACCATGCCCACCAGCGGGTCTTCGGCATAGATGTCGTAAAGCTCTTCGATGTACCGGCGCACGGCGTCTTCGGGCGCCAGTTCCTCGAACGGGATCTGCAGCAGGCGCTCGTTCGTGGTCAGCGAAATGTCTTTCAGCAGCTCCCAGTAAAGCTCGTCCTTTCCCTTGAAGTAGAAATAGACGATCTGCTTGCTGACATGCGCGCGGCGGGCAATGTGTTCGACCTTGGTGCCGTCGTAGCCATTTGCCCCGAACTCTTCGCGTGCGGCTTCCAGAATGCGGCGGATCGTGGCTGCGGGATCGCGCGCGGTGCGCGGGCGCGGGGTGGTCTGGTCATCGGTCACCGCGCCAGCCTACCAGCAAGCCGGGCGCTGTACCAGCGGCCTCCTGCGATCCCCCGTCCACCAATGCTGCACACTTGCGGCCTTTTCCCGCCACCGGGCAGGTCACGCGCCGCGCAAGTTCTGGCTGTCTGGCGCGTGGCCCAAAAGGACAGGCGGAACCATGCAGCGGATGAAGGACAAGGTCGTGCTGGTCACCGGCGGCGCGGGCGGGATCGGCAGCGGCATCGCCCGGCGGATGGCCGCCGAAGGCGCAACCGTGCTGGTTGCCGATATCGTGCTGGATGGCGCGGAACGGGTGGCCGGTGAAATCGGCGGCGATGCCTCGGCGATCCGCTTCGATGCCTATGACCGGGCCGCGATCGAGGCGATGATCGGTACAGTGATCGCCCGGCATGCCCGGCTGGACGTGTTGGTGAACAACGTTGCCGATACATCGCTGACCACGCTGGATGGCAATGTGCTGGAAACCGATGTCGAAACCTTCGACCGGTCGATTGCCGCCAACCTGCGCTCCATCTTCATCGCCACCAGGGCCGCTTTGCCGCCGCTGATCGAAAGCCGCGGGGCGATCGTCAACATCGCATCGGGTTCGGCAATTGGCGGCGATACCTGGCTGACGGCCTATTCCGCCGCAAAGGCAGGGGTGCTGTCGTTGACCCGCAACACTGCCGTGCAATTCGGGAAACGCGGCGTGCGCTGCAATTCCATCTGTCCCGGTTTCATCGCCCATGGACGGGCGCGGGAAATGATGCCCGATACGCTGCGCTCGGTGCTCGACGTTTCGTTTGTCACGCGCAACGGCGCGCCGGAGGATATTGCCGCGCTGGCCGTTTTCCTGGCTTCGGACGAAGCCGGGTTCATCAACGGCGAAAATGTGGTGTGCGATGGCGGCCATTCGGTCGGCACCACGCCGTGGCGTGCCGGAACGGTAAAGCCGGACTGACTGCCCCGGCGTGGTGACCGGCGGCGCGGGCGACGATCAGGGACCGATCATGCAAAAAGGGATAGACCGCAGGCCATGACTTTCCGACCACCAAACCAGCCGTTGCTTTCGGGCGGATGCAACCTGCGCGATCTTGGCGGCCATGAAACCGCCACCGGGCAGGACGTGCGCAAGGGGGTGATCTACCGTTCGGGCGTGCTCGCCTATCTCACGCCGTCGGACCATTGCTGCCTTGCCCGTTCGCAGATCCGCGCCATCGTGGACTTGCGCCGCCCCGACGAGATTGCCGAGGAGCCGACCGACTGGAAGTTCCCGGTGCGCCGCTTTGCCTACCGGCTTGATGCCGAACGCGAGGCGGCGCAGCGCGGATCGCCATGGATGCAATCAGCGACGCCCGACGAGGCGCGCCGGTTCATGCTGCAATCGTACGAATCCATGCACGAATGGCTGGCGCAGCCATTGCGCGCGATCTTCGATGCGGTGCTGGACGAAGACGTGGCCGTGCTGTTCCACTGTTCGGCGGGCAAGGACCGCACCGGTTTTTGCGCGGCAATCGTGCTGGGGCTGCTGGGAGTCTCGGAAGAAACGATTCTCGCCGAATATGCCTTCACCGACAAGGCGGTGGACTTCGTGGACTTTGCCGCACGCCACCGCGCCGCCCGGCTGGGGCTTGCGGTACGGCTTGACGCCCCCGAAGGCCCCCGCGCGGACGTGATGCGCGTGCTGACCCGCGCCGACCCGGACTATCTGCGCGCTGCGCTTGCTGTCGTCACGGGCCGGTACGGTTCGGTCGAAGGCTATGCCAGGCAGGCGCTTGGCCTTGCCCCGGAGCAGATTGCCACCATACGCTATCAACTGCTCGACGATTGACCGGGCGCCCCGGTCAGAACGTATCGACCGGGGGCAATTCGGGGGCTTCGATTTCGCGCATGTCGGCCATCTGCGGCTGGTGAGCAAGATGACCGCCATCGACGGAGTACGCCTGGCCGGTGATGTACTGCGATTCGTCGGCGGCAAGGAACGCCGCCATCGCTGCGATATCGGCGGGTATGCCGATGCGCGAGGTCAGCGCCTGGCGCTTGATGCGGGCCACCAGCTCGGGGTATGCGGCCAGGCTGTCGTTGATGATCGGGCCGGGCAGGATCGCGTTGCAGCGGATGGCCTGGCGCCCGTGCTGCGCGGCGACATACTTCGTCAGCCCGATTACCGCCGCCTTGGACGTGCCATAGGCGATACGCACGTTGTCGCCCGCAAGGCCGGAATCCGATGCAGTGTTGATGATCGACCCGCCGCCGTTGCGGATCATGTGCGGGATGGCGTACTTGCAGCCCAGCATCACGCCGCGCACGTTCACGTTCATCACCAGATCCCAGATTTCGATCGGGATATCGACCGCCGTGCGATCCTGCAGGTTCACTTCTTTCGAGGTGGCCGCGGCGTTGTTGAACAGGATGTCGATCTTGCCGAAGCGGGCAATCGTTTCGGCAATGCCGGCTTCGATCGACGCCGGATCGCCGCAATCGAAATGCAGGCCGATCGACCCGCCGCCAATCCGTTTTGCCGTGTCGGCGGCGCGGCTTTCCATTACGTCGGCCACGACCACGGTTGCGCCTTCGGCCACGAACCGTTCGGCAGTGGCCGATCCCAGCCCGCCAGCGCCACCGGTGATCAGGGCAATCTTGCCTTCAAGTCTGCGCATTCCACTCTCCCGCTCTGTTTCAGGTGCCGCGCCCGGACGGGAACGGCATCGGCCTTTTCGGCATCAGACGGCAGATTGTCAGGTGGCGATGCGAAAGGTTCCTATCGCCCGGAGGGCAACCTTCCCGCTGCAGGCCATGGCGCAGCGGGAAGATCGGAACCGTTGCGGATCAGCCCCAGCGCAGCGGCAGTTCGGTCACCTGGATGATGTTGCCGGTGTGCCATGGCACGCGGAAACCTTCCTGGATGCGGAACATCGGGATGACCTTCACGAACTCTTCGATCGCGGTCTGCAATTCGCGCCGGGCCAGGTGCTGGCCAAGGCAGCGGTGGATGCTGTGCCCCAGCGTGACGTGCATCGGTTTGCGATCGAGGCGCACTTCCTGCGGATCTGCATAGGCTTCGGGATCGCGGCCGGCGAGCGGGGTGGACATCGACACGACATCGCCCGGCAGCAGGGTGTGGCCATGAAGCTGGTGTTCCCTGGTGACGATCCGCTGCGTGGAAACTGCGGCAAACGCGCGCAGCAGTTCTTCCACTGCGACGACGTTCTGCTGCGGCGTGTTTTCGCGCATCGTCACCTGGTCCTGCGGATTTTCGGCAAGATGGCGGAACTGCAGGCTGAGGTTGGCGGTAACCGTGTCCAGCCCGCCAAGGTAGAGGTTGAAGGCGTGGCCGAACACTTCGCGGTCGTTCCACTTGCGGCCATCGACCTCAAGCGTCATGCACTTGCTGATCAGATCGTCGCCGGGGTTCTTGCGCCGCTCCGCGATGGTTTCCATCAGCAGTTCCTTGACCGCACGCACGCTGGCGACCTGGATGTCGCGGTCGGTCCCGCGCAGGAGCTGGTTTTCCCATTCGAGGAACTGCTCCAGCCGCTCCACCGGAAGGTCGATCATTTCAAGGAAGATGGTGATCGGGAACAGGATGGCGAAATCCTGCACGAACTCGCATTCGCCCTTGTCCTTGAACCGGGCGATCAGTTCCTGGGCGCGGCCGCGCACCTTTCCGTCCAGCTTCATCATCTGGCTGGGCGAATAGATCGGGTTGAGCGCCGAACGGTAGGCCGTGTGGATCGGCGGATCGAGTTCGGTCGGGATGATATCCCAGTCTTCGCCGATCATCCGCGCAAACCCGGTGTTGCCGCGCTTGTGATAGTTTTCGGTGTCGGCATAGATCTTGCGCAGGTCTTCCGCGCGCCGCACGACCCAGCCAGGCTGGTTGAACGAAACGTTGTCGGCCAGGAATACCGATGGGCCGGCATGGATTTCGGGGATGATCGTCTCGTGCGGGTTGTCGTACACGATCTTGCGGTCGAACAGCGCGCAATGGCGCATGTCTCGCGCGGGGGCGGGGCTGGTCGCTACGTCGTTCATCCGGGCATGCCTTCCATATGATAGCGGGTGGCCGAAACTCTCCGCGTTTCTGGCGGACCGGCTGCACCTTGATCATGGGCCATGGCATGGCGGCAAATGGCGCAGTCCTATCCGAAGGTGGGTTCGCGTTGCGCCAATAGGCCAGACCTGTAGCGCCGAGCGGGCACGCAGCCCGCAACGCTGCCCGATCGCGGACCCCATGGGCCTGACCGGATGGCGGCGTGCACAATAGCGCAGAAAGGGGATGGCATGTCAGGCTCGGCAGGAGAGGCGCAGGCTTCCGGGTATCGCTGGATCGTGCTGCTTGTCCTTACGCTGGCGCACAGTTGCCACATCATGGACCGCATGGTGGTGAGCATCGTGATGGAGCCGGTGCGCCACGAGTTCGACCTGAACGACACCCAGCTCGGCCTGATCTCCAGCCTTGGCTATGGCCTGTTCTATGGCGCGGCGGTGCTGCCGATGGGCATGCTTATCGACCGCACGGTGCGCAAGAACGCCCTTGCCTTCATCCTTGCGCTGTGGAGCGGGATGACCGCGGTATGCGGTCTGGCGACGAGCTGGATCATGCTTCTGGTGTCGCGCTGCCTTGTCGGCCTTGCCGAATCCGGCGGATCGCCTGCCGGGCTTTCGCTGCTGTCGGACTACTTCCCGCCGCGTGAGCGTTCGACGGCGGTCGGGCTGTGGTATCTTTCCTCGGCGATCGGATCGATCGTCACGTTCATCGTCGGCGGGATGGTCGCCGCGGCCTATGGCTGGCGCATGGCCTTCCTGCTCGCCGGCGTTCCCGGCATGATCATGGCGGTGGTCGTTTTCTTCGTTATCCGCGAACCGGTGCGCGGGGCCAGCGATGGCACGGCGGCCGAACGCGCCGCGCGCCCGGTGCCCGAAAAGCTGGGCTTTGCCCGGTCGCTGGCGGAAATCGGCGCGCGCCCGGCAGCGGTCCACATCCTGCTGGGGGTGCTGCTGACGGCGGCGGCAATCTCGTCCTACTCGACCTGGTCGATCTCGTTCCTGGTCCGCCAGCACAGCCTTTCGCTGTCGCAGGCCGGGTTGACGGTGGGCCTCACGTCCGGCCTGCTCGGCGCGCTGGGAGGGGCCTTCTTCGGCTGGCTGGCCGATCGCAGCAGCCGCCGCGATCCGCGCGCCAATCCGTGGCGTTCGGGGATGATCGCGGCTGGTACGTCGCTTGCCGCGACGTTCCTCGGCATCGCCTCGCTGCTCACCCCGGCGACCGTGACCGCGCTGACGCTGGTCGCGTGCTATGCGTTCTTCTTCAACAGCTACAACGGCCCCGCCAACGGCCTCTTGCTGATCGTCGTGCCGCCGCAGGTGCGCGGGTTCACCATCGCCCTGCTGCAACTGGGCGCGACGCTGCTTGGCTTCGGCGTAGCCCCGTTCATTGTCGGGCGGCTGTCCGATATGATCGGCGGGTCCAACTCGCTCGGCTGGGCGCTGTCGATCATGCTGTTGTGCCACCCGCTGGCAGCGCTGCACTTCGCGCTGGCGGCGCGCCATGTGAAGCGCACCGGCACGGGCCGCAGCGATGGCCCGCAGGACGCACTGCAACCCGCCACCGCCTGATTGGCAGGCGCGACGGCACGCCACGACTAGTTTTGGCGCGAAAGCGAACGCTTGTCCTGATGACGGACCCGCCCTGCGCCGCCTATACCCCACGGGCGAACCGCATAGGGAGTTTATGATAATGGCGCAGGCAATCCGTTCCGTCGGGTTTATCGGGCTGGGCAGCATGGGCGGTTGCCAGGCGCGCGAGCTGGCCAAGCTGGCGCTGCCGCTGACCGTGCACGACAAGTTTCCTGCCGCGATGGAACCCTTCCGTGGCAAGGCCACACTGGCGCCGACAATCGCCGATCTTGGCGGTTGCGACGTGGTCGGCATCTGCGTGCAGGACGACAAGCAGGTGATGGAATGTTGCGATGAACTGATCCCGGCGATGAAGCCCGGTTCGGTCATCCTCGTCCACAGCACGATCCGCCCCGCCACCGCCAGGGCGCTGGCCGAGCGCGCCGCGGCTGCCGGTATCGAACTGATGGACGCCGCCGTGACCCGCACCGAAATGGGCAACGACGGCCCGTTCGTGTTCTGCATGCTGGGTGGCAGTGAGGCGACGATGGCGCGGGTGCAGCCGGTGCTCGATGCGTACTCCACCAACACCATGCTGGTCGGCCCGCTGGGGTCGGCCATGGGCCTGAAGATCTGCAACAACCTGGTTTCGTGGAGCCAGATCATGCTCGGCCTTGAAGCCATGGACCTGGCCGAAGCGGCAGGCGTGCCGATCGACAAGCTGATCACCGTGATGCAGCGCAATGGCGTGATGACCCCGCCGATGAACGGCTTCATTGCGTTCCGCAACAATCCGGGCGACCAGACCCGCCGTGATCTGATGGCGGTACAGGCCGGTATCGGCGAAAAGGATCTGACGCTGGCCCACGAAATGGGTGAAGCGGTGGGCAAGCCTTCGGCCATTGGCGCCAACGTGAAGGCCTATGTGAAGCAGTTCATCCTCGATGTCTGCCGCCGCTGACCCGCTTTGCGCCGCGCAGGCGGCAGCAGGGGCATCGTGCCGCGCCGCGTGATCGTGGCCGGCGCGACCGGGGTCACCGGGGCAAGCGCCGTTGCAGCCTTTCTTGCTGCGGGGTGGGAGGTTCACGCCACGGCCCGCCGCGCCCCGCCCCGGCCCGTGGCGGGTGCGCACCATCACTGCGCCGACCTGCTTGACCCGGCAGCGTGCGCCGCGCTGCTGCAACAGACCGGGCCGGTCGATGCCGTGGCGTTCTGCGCGATCAGCGAAGTGCCCGGCTCGCTGGTCGAAAAGTGGACCGATCCTGGCCAGGTCGAACGCAACCGCGCGATGCTGGTTCATCTGCTCGATGCCGTGCTGGCGGCATCGCCCGCGTTCCGGCACATTGCCGTTGTCCATGGCACCAAGGCCTATGGCGTCCATCTGCCGGGCGCGCGGCTTTCCTTGCCTCACCGTGAAGACGATCCGCGCGTGGAGCACGAAAACTTCTATTTCGCGCACGAGGATGAACTGGCCCGCCGCGCACGCGGGCAGGACTGGTCGTGGACGATCTTTCGCGCCCCGATCATCCTGGGGGGCGGGATCGGCACGAACCTGAGCAATTTTCTGGCGCTGGGGGTCATCGCCTCGCTGGCGCGGCTGGCCGGGCGGCCATTCGATTTCCTCGCCGGGCCGGACGAAGGGCTGTTCGAGGTGGTCGATGCCGACCTGCTGGGCCGGGCGATGGTCTGGGCGATGGACGCGGCCAGCGCGCGGGGCGAAATCTTCAACATCGCCAATGGCGACGTGGCCCGCTGGCGTTCGCTCTGGCCCGTCATCGCGCATGCCTGCGGGGCGACGCCCGGTGCCGACCGGCCAGGGCAATCGTGCGTTGCACTGGCCCGCGCGCTTACGCCCGAATGGGCCGATGCGGTGGCTCGCCATGGTCTGGCCGCGCCTGCGGACCTTGGCGCGTTTTTGGGAGAATCGTTTGCCCTGCTCGATTTCGCGCTGCCTTCGGGCATTGTCAGCGTGATGAGCACGATCAAGTTGCGCAAGGCCGGGTTCCACGGCTGCGAGGATACGCCGGAGCGGTTGCGCGCGTGGCTGGCGCGCTGGCAGGCCGAAGGGTTGCTCCCGCCTCCCGAAGGATAGGGAAGCCTTGCCGCATTGCCGGATAAGCGCCACGGTTGCGGCAGGCAGCGCATGGGGCGGGGCGGGCGATCTGGAGCATGGCATGAACGAGGCAACGCCGGGCGTAGAGGCGCCTGCGGCTGGCAGCGAACGCTGGTTCCTGCTGCTGCTGGGTCTGGTCTACATGATGAACTTCGTCGACCGGACGATCATCTCGGTGGCTGGCGAAGCGATCCGCCGCGATCTGGGGCTGACCGACCTGCAACTGGGGCTGCTGGGGGGCCTTGCCTTTTCGCTGTTCTACGCCGCGCTCGGTATCCCGCTCGCGCGGCTGGCGGAACGCCGCAGCCGGGTGGGCATCATCGCCAGCGTCACGGCGATCTGGTCGGTGATGACGGCGCTTTCGGGCGCGGCCGGAAGCTTCGTGCAACTGCTGTTGTGCCGCATGGGCGTGGGCGTGGGCGAAGCCGGGTTCACACCCGCGCTGGTGTCGATGATTTCGGACCGCTTTCCCGAAGAACGCCGCGCCAGCGCCTTTTCCACCATTGCCGTCTGGGTTTCCATCGGCGGTGCGGTATCGGCCACGCTGGGCGGCTGGGTGGTGCAGAACTTCGGCTGGCGCGCGGCGTTCGTCGTCATGGGCATACCCGGTATCGTGCTGGCGGTGCTGCTGAAGCTGACCATTCCCGAACCGCTGCGCCGCAACGCAGGCGATGCAGCGACAACCCCCAGCTTCGGCGCGGTGCTGCGCCGGGTCGGCCAGTCGCCCGCGTTTCTCTATCTGACCGCGGCGAGCGGGCTGGTCGGCATGGTCAGCTTCGGCCTGAACCTGTTCATGATCCCGCTGCTGGTGCGCCGTTACGGGCTGGATATCGCCCAGGCCGGGCTGATTTTCGCGGTATCGCTCAGCCTTGCCATGGTCATCGGCAATTATTCGGGCGGCCGCGCGGCCGACTGGCTGGGACGGCGCGATGTCGGGTGGTTCGGCCGGGCGCCCGCGATGCTGCTGATGGTGTCGCTGCCGCTCTACCTGCTGGCGATCATGCAGGATGACTGGCGCTGGTTCCTGGTGCTGATGTTCTTTGCGGCAGGCTCGCTCAACGCCTTTCTGCCTGCGATCATGACCGTGACGCAACGGCTGGTCGAACCGCGCATGCGCGCCTCGGCGGCGGCGCTGCATGCCTTCGGGCAGACCGTGGCGGGCCTTGGCATCGGATCGGTCGCGCTGGGGTGGCTGAGCGACCGGCTGGCCGCGCAGGCCTATGCCGGGGACTATCGCGCGGCATGCGTCAAGGGCGTGACCGACCCGGCCTGCACCGTGGCGGCGGCGCAGGGCCTGCAGCACGCGATGATGGCCGCCGGTGCCGTGCTGATCGGCGCGATCGTATGCTATCTGCGCGCGGCACGGGCCTTGCGGCGCGAAATCCCGTCCGGCCCGGCAATGAACTGAACTTGAGGGCCATGAACTTGAGGGCAGGTGCGGCGCGGGCCTATCCTTGGAAAGGCCCGCAGCGCACGCTTGCCGCCCATTGTCCGCGGCAATTGCAAGAGGAAAGTCAGATGGCCAGTTCTACCGCTCCCGCATCCATCGACCGGGCCGATCCGCAGGCGCTGCTCGACGCCGCGCGCGCGCTGGTGCCGCAGGTGATCGCCACGCGCGATGAAGCCAGCCGGCGGGCCGATGTGCTGCCCGAAACGATTGCGGCGATGCAGGCAGCCGGGCTGCTGCGGGCGTTCCAGCCCGCGCGGTGGGGCGGGATGGAACTTGATCCGCGCCATGTCTTTGCGCTGCAGAACGTCTTTGCTGAACATTGCCTGTCCACCGCCTGGGTGTTCGGGGTGCTTTCGGTGCAGTCGTTCATGCTGGGCCGGATGGACCCGCTGGCACAGGCCGATGTATGGGAGGATGATCCCGACACGCTGGTTTCGTCGTCGTTCGCGCCGGTCGGCAAGGTGACGCCGGTCGATGGCGGTTACCGGATCAGCGGGCGCTTCACCTTTTCCAGCGGCAGCAGCCACGCCGGATGGGCCGTGGTCGGCGGGATGGTGCCGCCCGACGAAGCCCGCCCCGCGCCGCAGATGCGCCTGTTCCTCGTCCCGATGAGCGATTATCGCATCGACCGGGTGTGGGATACGTTCGGTCTGCGCGCCACCGGCAGCAACGATGTGGTGATCGACGATGCCTTCGTCCCGGCCTACCGCACCTATGCGCCCGACGCCGGGCTGCTGCCGCTTCCGGCCACATCGGGGCTGGCCGAACTGTACCGCCTGCCGTGGCTCTATGTCTTTGCCTCGTCGATCTCCAGCCTGGCCATCGGCGCGGCGCGCGGGGCGCTGGCGGCATTCACCGCGTCCACGCGCGACCGGCAGGGCGCGTTCGGATCGGGCGCATCGCGCGACAATCCCCGCTTCCTTTCCGTGATCGGGCGCACAAAGGTCGAAATCGACACGGTGGAGCGCCAGTTCCACGACAATTACGACCGGCTGGCCACGGCGGTTTCACGCGGCGAAACGCTGCCGCTGGACGAAGCCCTGCTCTACCGCGCGCAATTGACCGGCTTCATGCGCCGCCTTGTTCCGCTGGTCGATGAAATGATGCTCCTGCTGGGCGGGCGCGGGATTCAGCGCGACGGACCGCTGACCCAGTTGTGGCTGGACATGAACGCGGCGCGCGCCCACGCGGGCAACGATCCCGCCGCCGTGCATGCGCAGATGGCAGGCGAAATGCTCAACGCCTGAGCATCCACTACGGTCAACGCAAGAAGGGCGCCGCCGGAAGACCGGTCGGCGCCCTTTTTCTGATGCGCTGCCAGACCCGCTGGTGCGGGACTGGCCGTGCCCATCCGCTCAGAGGCGGGTGATTTCCTTGCGGGTCAGCGTGCTTACCAGGCCACGATCGCTGGCAGTCAAGGTGCTGAGCGGAACGTAGACCATCTTCATGTCGGCAACGACGGCAACGGTCGAGCCGCGGACGCGTTCGACGCGGCCGATGCGGCGGCCATCGGCCGACCACAGGATTTCGCCGCCCTTGATTTCGGGAGCGGCAGCGGTGGTTGCTTCGGGCGCCGCTGCGGTTTCGGCAGTCTGGGCTGCGGCGGGAACTGCTGCAAGGCCAAGGGCCAGAGCGAGAACGGAATGGATTTTCATGTCTGTCACCAATGTTTCAATACGATGGGTGACGGGGTGGCCCGCCGTCACTGCCAAATAATCATCGCCAAGAGAATTGTCGATAGCGATTCGGAAAATAACTTGAAGCCGGGTCAACAAGGCCGCAGTGGGGGTGCTTGTGCATCGGCACGAGAACGTTCAATCTGCGCCCCAGCGTCGGAACAGGCGCACAGGATGGGACGGGGATCGAAAGGGGCACCCATGATCGCAAATGACGAACCCGCTTCCGGCAACACTACCGTCGGCAGTGCGGTCGCCACGCAGGTCCATCCCGCCAAGCGGGCGGTCGGCCGTCCCCGGCGGTTGACGCTCGACGCCATTGTCGATGCCGCCTGCACGGTCGGGATCGAAGCCCTCGAAATGCACACCGTGGCGCAGAAGCTGAACACCGGCGTTGCCACGCTCTACGGCTATGTTCGCGGGCGCGATCACCTGCTTGAACTCGTGGCCGAACGCATGGCGTCGCGGGCGCTGGCCGACAATTACGGCGGCACCTGGCAGGAGGTGCTGCGCGGGCATGCCGCCTTGTGCTTTGCGATGTTCAATTCGCGCCCGGAAATGATCGGCAACCTGATCGGCGGGGAAAAGACCGACCGCGAAGTGGCCTATGCCGCCAATGTTCTTGCCATGCTGGAAAAGCGGGGCCTGACGCGCACGCAGGCGCTGGATATCTATGTCGAAACCAACCAGGCGGTCATCGGTGCGGCGGTACTGCTGGTGCGGCGCAAGATCCTTGCCAATGCCGGGGTAGACGAACACGGCAAGGTCATTCCGCTCCCGCCGGGGCTGGGCGATTACCGCCCCACGCTCGACCGCATCGTGCGCGATTTCGAAGCGATTCTGGATGGCGACCTGAAACGCCCCTGAACGGTCCTGAACCGCCCTTGGCGTCCCCTCGGCGTCATTTCACTGCCCCGGCGCCGGGTCCAGCGCGAAGACGTAGATCGCATTGCCGTTTCCGGGCTGGTAGATGTTGCCGATCTGGCCGGTCACCACCGACCATGCGCCCAGCGGCCCGGCGGGCACGGCGATGTACTGCGTGCCCCCCGCCGCATAGCTGATCGGAAAACCGTGCGCCGGTGCGCCAAGGCGGGCCTGCCACAAGACCTTGCCGTTCGTGCTATCGAGCGCGCGGACATAGCGGTCGGCATCGCCAACAAAGACCAGCCCGCCCGCCGTGGTCAGCGCCGCCGCGGTGAACGGCACGCGCTGCTGGTAATCCCACACCGGCTTGAGGGTGCGCACGTCGTAGGCGGCCAGTTTGCCGAAATTGCCGTTGCTGCCGGGCATTTCGATCTTGCCGCCCGGTTCGATGGCGTTGGCGCCGCCAAGCCCGCCGCCGCCGATCCTGAACTCCACCTCGGTGCCCTTCATCCCGCCGCACATCTGCAACAGCGGGACGATCAGCGTGCCGCGCCGCGAATCATAGGCGCTGGCGGGCCAGTCGTGCCCGCCGAAGGTGGTGGGGCAGGTGCGCACCACATCGCCGACTTTGGCCTTGAGGATATCGGGCCGGTACGTCAGCCGTCCGGTCTTGCGGTCGATCGCCGCCCAGACATCCTGATAGACGGTTTCGGCCACGTCGATGTAGGCGCCGCTGCGGCGGTCGAGCTTCCACAGCAGCCCGTCCTTGCCCACCGTCAGCAGCACCTGCCGCCCGCCGATATCGACAAGCACGCGTTCGAACACGTTGTCGAGGTCGAGCGGATCGCCCGGCATATGCTGGAAATGCCACTTGATCCGCCCGGTGCGCGGATCGAGCGCGAGCGTGGAATTGGTATAGAGCGCCGCATCGCGCGGCGACATGTGGCGGCTGGCCGCGACCCATGGCTTGGCCTGTGCGGTGCCGATGTAGAAGGTATCGAGCGCCGCGTCGTAGCTGCCCGGAATCCACCCGTCCCCGCCGGCGCGAAACTCCGGCGCAAGGCCCGCCCAGGTATCGCCGCCCGGCTGCCCCGGCTGGGCCACCGTTGCGGTGCGCCACAGTTCCTTGCCGGTGGCCGGATCATACCCGGCGACAAAGCACGGCGTCTTCTTGAAGCGGTCGCACCCGTTGATCCCGCCGACCAGCACGCCGCCCGCGATGATCGGCGAGGCGGTCTGCGTGAACCCTTCGGCCGGGTCGGCGCGCTGCGTGCGCCACAGTTCCTCGCCGCTGCGCGCGTCGATGGCGACCAGCGCCGCATCCTGCGTGGCGATGAACAGGCTGGTGCCAAGGATCGCCATGTTGCGCACCGGGCCAAGCGCCACCGGCTTGCCATCGCGCGATTCATAGCGGTACTTCCAGATGAAATCGCCCGTCGCCGCATCGAGCGCATGGACCTGCCCGCCCGGCGCCAGCACGAACATCACGCCATCATGGACGATCGGGGTCGGCTCGCTCGTCCCGTCGGGCAGGGCCATGACCCAGGCGAGGCGCAGCCTGCCGACATTGCCGGTATCGATCTGGGTCAGCGGGCTTTCGCCATGGCCATCGCGGGTGCGCCGCCAGTTCAGCCAATCGCCCGGCGGCGGGCTGGTGAGCATTTCTTCGGTAACCGGAGTGAAGGATTCGACCCGGCGGTTGCGCGGGGCGAAACTGGCCATGAGCTGGGCAAAGGCGCGGTTTTCGGGGGTATCGGCATCGGCCCCTGCGCCGATCACCGGGGTCTTGTCGCCAGCGGCAGCGGCGGCTGTGGGCGAACTGCCGTCTGCGGCAATGGCAATCGGCGCGCCTCCCGCCAGCGGGCGGGAACCCGCGCGATGGCCGTTATGGCCAAGGACGTGCGCGGTTACCGCTACCGCTTCACGGTCGGTCAGCAGACCGGGGGAGCCGGGCGGCATCATCGCCTTGATATAGGCCACCAGATCATCGCTGCTGCGCGCACGCCACGTGGCAAGGAACGCAGTGCCGGTCAGCGCCGGGCCATGCGACGATCCGCGCAGCGTGCTGTCATGGCAGGTGGCGCAATGGGTGGCGAAAACCGCCTGCCCTTGCGCGGCCTGCGCGGCGGTGAACGATCCGGCGGCCATGCCGGTGTCCGGCGCCTGCGCCGTCGCCACCGATCCCGCGCCCGATGCCAGCAGCCCTGCCGCCAGTGCGGCGCTGCCCATTGCAGCCAGGCTGCGCCTTGCGTTAACCACCGGCATCTGTTCCCCCGTCTTGCGTTTGCGGTAACAGTGCCGCGCTTTGCGCAGGCGCGGGCCTGTCGCAAGAGGGGATACGCCCGCCCGCTGTCGGACAAGAGGGAACGCCATGGGAATCTTCACGCATGTCTGCCTTGGCAGCAACGACATCGACCGCGCGCGGGTGTTTTATGACGCCGCGCTGGCGCCGCTGGGTATCGCCAATCTCGGCAGCTTTCAGGACCAGGGCATCGGCTATGGCCGCAAGGTGGCCGAACTGCTGATCCTGCGCCCGCTCGACGGCGGGGTGGCGGCAGCGGGCAATGGCGGCACGGTCAGCTTCAAGGCGCCCGGCCGTGCGGCGGTGCGCGCGTTTCATGCCGCCGGTCTGGCTGCGGGCGGCAGCGATGCCGGCGCACCCGGCCCGCGCGGGGCGGTAAAGGATGCCTATGGCGCCTATTTGCGCGATCCCGATGGCAACAAGATCTGCACCTATTGTTTCGGCACCAACGAATGAACCGCCGCGGCACGAGCCGCAGCGGTTGCATCATCATCCCGCATCCCGCATCCCGCAGGCGAAAAGGCCGGTCCGGCCCCGCCGCCTGCGGCGCATTTGCGGATTTTCGATCAGTCTTCCGGGGCGATCGTCACCCGCATGCCGTCCAGCGCGCTGGTGAAGTTGATCTGGCACGAAAGCCGCGAACTGGCGTTGCGGTGGTCCGAACTGTCGAGCAGGTCGCTTTCGTCGGCGCTGACTTCGGGCAACTGGCTGGCAAACTTTTCGTCCACGTAGATGTGGCACGTGGCGCACGAACAGCAGCCGCCGCACAGCGCCAGCAGTTCGTCAACGCCGGCATCGCGGATGATTTCCATGACCGAAACATTGGTGTCGGCGTCGATGCTCTGTTCGGAACCGTCGCGCTTGGTGACAATGAGCGTGGGCATTGCTTGAATTACTCCGGAAGTGGTGAAACCTTCGGGCCTGGGATTCCCGGCGGCAGCCTTGGCGGCATCCGGGGCATGCTGCCCCTGCCTGCCGATAGGGGCGCCGGGCGGTTTGCCGGGCGCGTTCAGCCCGCCGCGAGGACGCTGTGGAGCGGTGAAGGCCGGACCGGCCAGCCGCCGGTTACACCGGGCGCAACGTAAAGCTCGCGCTCGGTCACCATCATGGTGACGATCGCGCTGCGGTCGACGAACAGGACTTCGTCTTCGGCGATGGCGCGCATCACCGGCGAATCCTCGCCCACCGAGGCCAGATCGGCGGGATCGACCCAGTATTCGGGCATGCCATCGAAATCGAGTGCCGAACCTTCCGGCTGGTCGCTGCGCGTGACGTGGTTCTGGTAGTAGAGCTGGAGAAAGGTCGCGGCATCGTGCTCGACCAGCCCGACCTCGACATGGCGGGTGCGCCAGTGGCGCTGCGCCTGTTCGCGCGAAAGGTCGGCCCGCCGCTTGAGCGTGACCATGATCTTGTTGGGCAGGGGGCGTCGCCCGCAATCGTGAATCAGCAGATCATCGACATGCATCTGCACCGCATCGCCATGCGCGCGGACAGCGGCGGCAAAGCGATCCGCGTCTGCAGGGCTGGCGAACCACGCCTCGATGATCGCGGCGTAGGGGGGTATCCCTTCGGTTCCGGTGCGAATGTCGATCGGCAGCACATCGTTCAGCACGAGCCGCTGCAAACCGGGGACGCCTTGCGCCAGCTTTCCGTTCACGAAGGCGTCCCACCCGCCGGGCGCGGCCACCGGGCGCAACAGGGAAACCAGTTTTACCGGACGTTCCATTTTCCTCTCCCACTGGCCATCTTTATCGGTGTCCGCGCGGCGTTGGTGCAGCCCGGTTGCCTGCGATCATGGACCCCGCTGCATGCCCGTTCCCCCGTCGCCCGGCAGGTCACGCCCGCCCGGTCTTGCACAACGGGCAAAAGCTGCACATTTCTGCATGCGCGCCGATCCGGCGCCGTTTTGGGCCGCCGTGGCCCGGTTCTGCCATGAGGGGTATCGATGCACCACGAACCGCTTGACGATGCCGCGCTGGCCCGGCTGTTTACCGAAGCGCGCACCTACAATAGCTGGTCCGACCGCGCCGTGGACGAAGCCACCGTGCGCAAGCTCTACGCCCTGGTATCGCAGGGGCCGACCACGGCCAATTCGCACCCCGGCCGCTTCGTGTTCATCCGCAGCGCAGAGGCGCACGAACGGCTGCGCCCGCATCTGAGCGAAGGCAATGTCGAAAAGACCATGGCCGCACCGTGCTGCGTCATCGTGGCCTATGACACGCGCTTTTACGAATACATGCCGCAACTGTTTCCGGGCCGCGATTTTTCCGCAACCTTTGCGGGCAAGGACGCGGTGATTGCCGATACCGCCACGCGCAGTTCGACGCTGGCGGGCGCCTATCTGATCCTTGCCGCGCGGGCGCTGGGGCTTGATGCCGGGCCGATGTCGGGCTTCAACAAGGAAACGCTGGACGCCGATTTCTTTCCCGATGGCCGCTGGAAGTCCAATTTCCTGTGCAACATCGGCTATGGCACGCCGGACAAGCTGTTTCCCCGCAACCCGCGCCTTGCCTTCGAACAGGCGTGTATCGACCTGTAAAGGTCCGAATCCGCGATGCGGCGCGCAAAACGATGGCGTTTACCCGCCAAAAGAAAGGTGGCGCGCCTGGGCACTCTTCATCTAGAGGCCAGCGATACCTGTTTGGACAAGGAGCTTCTCGATGCGGTTCGTTCGATACGATGATGGCGGCACGGCCCGTCTTGGTCTGGTCCGGGGCGAAGCGATCGTGTCGCTCGCGCCGATCGCCGATCGTTACCCCACCATGCTTTCGATCATCGAAGGCGGCGATGCTGCGCTTGCCGCAGCGCGTGGCGTGCTGGATACCGGCGCCGATGCGCTCGCTCTGAGTGATGCAAAGCTGCTGGCCCCGATCGAACGGCCGAGCAAGTTCATGGCCATCGGCATGAACTATGCCAAGCACCTTGAAGAGGCCGACCGGCTCGGCGTGCCGCGCGCCGCCAACCAGGTGTGGTTCAACAAGCAGACCACCTGCATCGCAGGGCCTTACGACGCGATTGATCCCGGCGTGACCGAAAAGCTCGACTACGAAGTCGAACTGGGCGTCGTGATCGGCAAGTCGGCGAAGAAGGTCAGCGAAGCCGATGCCAAGGACTATGTCTTCGGCTATTTCGTGATGAACGACGTTTCGGCGCGCGACTGGCAGTGGCATTCGAACACGATGACTATGGGCAAGTCGTTCGACACGCACGGTCCGATGGGTCCGTGGATCATCACCGCCGATGAAGTGGCCGATCCCCATGCGCTGGACCTGCGCTGCTACGTCAACGGCGAACTGCGCCAGTCGAACAACACCGGCGGCATGATCGCCAACGTGTGGTCGCAGATTTCCTACCTGTCGACGGCCTTCACCCTGCTGCCCGGCGATCTGATCGCCACCGGCACGCCCGAAGGCGTCGCGGCGGCAATGGAGAACCCCGTGTTCCTCAAGCCCGGTGATGTCGTGCGCTGCGAAATCGACGGTATCGGCGCGATCGAGAACACGGTCGTCGAACCCGCCTGATCGCTCTTGCCCCCTTGCCGGCTGCGCGCCGGGAAGGGGCGGGGCGCATCAGATGCAGAAAAAGGCCCCGCATACGTTCTGTACGCGGGGCCTTTTCGTGTCCTGAATCCGGGTATCGGTCTATTTGGACTGGCCGGTTCCGCCGCCCGTGGCGGGCATCAGCATGTTGGACATGCCGCCATCGACCAGCACGTCGATGCCATTGATATGCCCTGCCTGCGGCGAACATAGGAACAGGATCGCGCGCGCCACATCTTCGGCGGTGCCCAGCTTGCCCAGCGGAATCGAGGCTTCGCGCTGGCGGCGGCGGGCTTCGTCGTCGTACCCGGCCTTGGTCATCGGGGTATAGGTCGGCCCCGGCGAAACCGTGTTGCAGCGGATGCGGTCCGGCCCCCATTCGATCGAAAGCTGGCGCATCAGCATCAGCAGCGCCGCCTTGCTCGATGAATAGAACCCCAGCGCCGGCGTCGGCTGCGTGGCCGACATCGACGCGGTGGCGATGAACGCGCCCTGGCTTTCGCGCAGCCAGGGATGCGCCGCCTTGCCGATCAGCCAGGTTGCGCGGGTGTTGATGCCATAGATCAGATCGAACTGTTCGGCCGCAAGATCGACCAGCGCGCCGCCCATGATGATCCCGGCGTTCGATATCACCGCATCGATCCCGCCCATGTGCGCAATCGCGGCATCGACGATCCGCGTGCCGCAATCGAGTTCGGACAGGTCCACGACCACGCTGGCCGCGCGCGGGCCGATGGCATCGGCCACGACGGCAAGGTTCGCCGCGTCACGGTCGGCCAGCAGCATCTGGTGATCGCCGGCAATGGCCGATCCGTCGGCCAGCAGTTCGGCACAGGCCCGGCCGATGCCGCTGGCTGCCCCGGTGATGATGAAGCGCATCGCGTAAGTCCCTTATTCGGAGAGATCGAGTTCCGCGATCAACTGCTGGCGCAGCTTGAACTTCTGGATCTTGGAAGCCGACATCGGCCATTCGTCGATCACGCGGATGTGGCGCGGCACCTTGAACGAGGCGATGCGCTTGCCGACAAAGGCGATGAGTTCGGCCTCGAAATCCTGCGGCGATGCGTCGATCGGGCCTTCGGTTTCGACAAACGCGGCGGGGATTTCGGCAAGCCGCGCGTCCGGCAGGCCGACGACCTGCGCCAGACGCACCGCAGGGTGTGCGGCCAGCACGGCTTCCACTTCGGCGGCGGCAACGTTTTCACCGCCCACCTTGAGCATGTCCTTGAAGCGGCCATGGAACATCAGGTGCCCGGCCTCGTCGAGCGAACCGATATCGCCCGAATGGTACCAGCCTTGCGGGTCCAGCGCCTCGGCCGTCTTGACCGGATCCTTGTGGTACCCGTGGAACAGGTTGTAGCCGCGGATCAGCACTTCGCCGCGTTCGCCCGTGGGCAGGTCGTTGCCATCGGCATCGACGATGCGCACTTCCACGCCGAGCAGCGGCGTGCCGAGCCGGGTGAAGCCCATTTCGGGGTCCATGTCGTACCCGCCGGTGGTGACGATGCCGCTGGCTTCGGTCATCCCGAACGTGCCGACCTGGCGCATATCGGGCGCCTTTTCCCGATAGGCCTGGCCCACGCTGGCCGGCATGAAGGCAAAGCAGGAGTTCTGCAGCCGGACCGAGGACATGTCCGTCCTGGCCCAATCGGGGTGCGCGATCATCGCCTGGTGGAAGGTGACGAAGGGCAGGAACATCATCGTCACCTTTTCCGCCTCGATCTGGCGCAGGCTTTCGCCCGGATCGAAGTGCGGCTGGCCGATGAACGTGCCCGCAACGTTCACCGCGCCCAGCATGGCGAGCATTGCGGCGATGTGGAACAGCGGCATTGGCGACCATGCCCGCTCGTCCGGCTGGAAGGCCCAGCGGTTGGCGGTGAGGTTGATCGTCTCGCGCACGATCGCCTCATGGCTGAGCAGGCAGCCCTTGGGGTTGGCCGATGTGCCCGACGTGTAGAGGATCATCGCCGTATCGCGCAGCCGCACGCACAGGCGGCGGTGGTGCACGGTGTTGACGGATACGGCAGCCGCTGCGGCGTCGAACGCATCATGGCCAAGGAAGCCGGGGGCGAGCGTTGCCGCCCCGGTGCCATCGCTGCTGCGCAGCACCACGATGCGGCGCAGCGCGGGCGCATCGGCCAGCGCCAGCGCCGCAGGGTCGGCCTGCTGCGCCAGATCGGGGAACGCTTCGGTCAGGCGGCCGGTGAAGTTGACATGCTGCGTCTGGGTGTCGTCGGTGACGATGGCGACGAGATCGGCGTTGTCGGCCACATAGGCCATTTCGGGCGCCTTGTAGCGCGCGTTCATCAGCACCGAGACCGCGCCGACCATGGCATTGGCGAACAGCGTTTCGACAAAGGCAATGCCCGATGGCAGCAGCACGCCGACATGATCGCCCGGCCCGACGCCCAGCGCCAGCAGTGCGCAGGCCTTGTGCAGCACGGCTTCGACCAGTTCCGCGTAGGTCTTGCGGCCTTCTGGGAAGACCAGCGCCTCCTTGTCCGGGGCGCGGTCATATGCGCCCAGCAGCAGGTCGCCCAGAGTCGTTGCCACGATCCGCACCCGCGCCGGATCTTCCGACAGGGTTGCCGAATAGCCCAGCCCCGCTTCCTTGTCCGTCATCCCCAAACCCATCCCGTCACTTGAATCCAATTTCACCGGAAACATCCCCGAACCTGACGACTACGCACCGCCCGCCCGGTGCGGGCCTTCCGACCGATAGGGGTGCCGCCGTGGCGGCGTGCAGGGTTGGTCAGCCGCAGCCGACCACGCCGCCATCGACCGGGATCTGCGCCCCGGTGACATAGCTGCCGCCCTTGCCGCACAGGAACACGATCACCGCCGCAATATCGCCCGGATTGCCAAGGCGGCGCAACGGGATATGCGCCAGAAGGGCGGGGTCGACGCTGTCCTCGTCGCGCATGTGCGCGGTCATCTTCGTGGGGAAGAAGCCGGGAATAACGGCGTTCACGGTGATGTTGCGTTCGGCAAGATCGCCTGCCAGATCGCGCGTCATCATGTGCACGGCGGCCTTGGAGGCGGCATAGCTGTATGCCTTGAGCCGTTCCGTCTTCACGCCCGCCACGGACCCGATGTTGATGACCCGCGCCGGATCGTCGGGCGTGCCTGCCGCTGTCAGTTCAGGCAGCAGTTCGCGCACCATGGTAAACGGCGTCTGCACGTTCACCGCCATCACACCCGGCCACGCCTTGTCAGGGAAAGTGTCGATTTCGCCGCCCCAGGTCTTGCCTGCGTTGTTGACCACGATGTGGCACGGGCCGACCTGCGCGCGGTACCGTTCCACCAGTTCGACCGCCGCTTCGGGCGTGGACAGGTCTGCGGGCAGCGCGATGCAGCGGCCAAGCGCGCTCATTTCCGCCGCCGCAGCTTCGCAAACGTCGGCCTTGCGCGATGTGATCGCCACCGTGGCCCCGGCGGACAGCAGCCCTTCGGCAATCATCCGCCCCAGTCCCTGCGCGCCGCCGGTAACCAGCGCGGTCTTGCCCGTCAGGTCGAACAGACTTGCGGCAAACGATCCCGCCACCATCAGATCACCACCGAAATCTTGCCGAAGGAATGCTTGTCGCGCAGGTGCAGCAGCGCCTCGCGCGCTTCGGCCAGCGGGAAGGTCCGTTCGATCACCGGCTTGATCTTGTGCTTGTCGGCAAAGGTCAGCATGTCGCGGAAGTCGATGATGTCGCCCACCTGGCTGCCGAGCAGCGTCGCGCTCTTGAGGAAGAGGTCGGTGGCGTTGAACTTGATCTCGTTGCCCGCGGTCGATCCGTAGATCACGATGCGGCCGCCGGGATTGATCGCGCGGATGTAGTTGGGCAGGCTGGGGCTGGGCGCACCGTCGAGCACCACGTCGACGCCGCCGGTCATCTTGCCGACCTTCTTGCGCCATTCGGGATCGGTGAACAGCAGCCCGTCCTTGGCGCCCATCTTGCGGGCATTTTCAAGAACTTCCTCGCTTTCGCCGGTGCACCAGACATCGCATCCGAGCGCGACGGCAAACGCCAGGCCGAAGGTGGCCACGCCGCCGCCGATGCCGGAGATCAGCAGCTTTTCGCCGGGCTTGAGCTGGCCCTTGAACATCAGCGCGCGCCACGAGGTCAGCGCGGTCAGTGGCATCGCCCCGGCTTCTTCCCAGGTCATGAAGGCGGGCTTGGGGGCAAGGTTTTCCGCCGGAACGCAGATGTATTCCGCGATTGTGCCGGGGAAGGGCATGCCCAGCAGGCCGAAATCGGGCGCCGGGGTATCGCGGCGCGGGCCCCACTGGCGGGCAGGGTAGATGATGACTTCATCGCCAACGCTGGCGCCGGTCACGCCTTCGCCGAGCATATCGACAACGCCCGCGCCATCGCAGCCCATGACCGAAGGTACGGTCATGCCCGGATACTGGCCGTGCGCGATGAACAGTTCGCGGTGGTTTACCGATGCGGCCTTGACCGCAACACGGACTTCACCGGGACCGGGGGTGGGGACATCGACTTCCCGTACCGCGACAGCTTCGGGGCCATCGGTTGATTCGAGCAGCAGCGCCTTCATTTTCGTCATCGTGTCGTATCCCGGTTGCAGGGGCCGCGTGGAACGGCCGTTTTGGCCGCGGTGCGCGGTCTTGGCCGCTGCGGAACCTGTCTACAGATAGGCAGACAGGTCCGACAGCAGCAACGACCGGCAGCCGGTTGGCACGTCAATCAATCGCTTAACCGGTCTATCAATACGAGCGCGGCAGGCCAAGGCTTTCGGCAATGCCGTTGCGCACCATTTCGTTGGTGATCGGGCCGATCCGCCACAGCCGCGAATCGCGCCAGTAGCGTTGCATGTCGGTTTCGGCGGAATAGCCCATGCCACCCAGGATCTGGATGCCGAGGTCGGCCGCCTGGTTGGCGTTTTCCGATGCCATCAGCTTGAGCATGTTGGCTTCGGTGCCGACGTTTTCGCCCCGGCTCTGCTTGTCCGCGCAATAGAGCAGCATCAGTTCGGTGGTGGTCTGCATCGTGGCGATGTCGGCCACGTAATGCTGCAGGCTCTGGAACCGGCCGATGATGCCGCCGAACGCCTTGCGCTGCTTCATGTAATCGACCGCGTCTTCCAGCACGCCGTCGATCACGCCGAGGCAGAACGCGCCGACCATGATGCGTTCGTTGTTGAGCGTGGGCAGCAGCATGTACCAGGCCTTGTGCGGTTCACCCAGCACCAGATCGTCGGGCACGAAGGCATCTTCGAAGTGGACCGAGCATGACCCCATCGAGCGCATGCCCAGTTTCGCCAGCGGGGTGATCTTCACCCCGGCGGTCTTGGTCGGCACCCAGAACAGGGTCAGCCCCTGATGCTTCTTTTCCACGCTGCGATCGCTGCGGGCGATGACCAGCAGGTAATCGGCGACGTGGGCCGACGAACTCCAGATCTTCTCGCCGTTGATCTTCCACCCGCCGTCGACACGCTCGGCCGTGGTGGTCATCGCGCCAAGCAGATCGGTGCCGCCTGCGGGTTCGGTAAAGGCAATCGCCGCCTTGAGCTGGCCGCTGGCGATCAGCGGCAGGAAGCGGGCCTTCTGTTCATCGCTGCCGTACAGGCCGATGGATTTGGACCCGGCGAACGAGGTGATGCCCCAGATCCACGCCAGCCCGCCAAGCGAACGGGCCAGTTCGCGCGCCAGCAGCATCTGCATGATGACATCGCCGCCCTGGCCACCGAACTCTTCGGAAATGCCTACGCCGTGAAAGCCTGCATCGGTGAACTTGTCCCACAGTTCGAAGGGATAGGCGTGTTCGTCCGCTTCCAGCTTGCGCGCCCATTCCTTGGGCACTTCGGCATCCACCCAGCGGCGGACCATCTCGCGGAATGCGCGGTATTCTTCGGGAAGTTCAAAATCCATGAGTCACTCTCCTGCAGATTGGGCCGCCGCCTGGAGCGGATCGGCCAGCGCGACCATGCGCGCGTTAAGGGCGTCGAATTGGGCGAGGGCCTGTTCGCGCTGCCCCAATTCGATGGCGGTCAGAATACCTTCGTGCAGGCGCAGGCCGGCCGGGCTGATCGTGGCGCTGCCGCGCAGCAGGATGAAGCGCGCGACCAGCGCCAGACGGTCGAGCGTGACGCGCAGCAATTCGCTGTTGGCCGCGGCGCTGATGATCGTGGTGTGAAACGCATGGCTGGCGCGGATCGCCGTCAGCAGGTCCGCCGAATCATGTTCCGGCCCCGTGTCCAGCACGCGGCGATAGACGCCGACATGCAGACGCAGGTCGCGCATCTGCGCGCTGTCGAGCGCGGGTATCCCGCGTTCATAGCCCAGCCGCCACAGATGCGCCTGCACATCGAGCAGGTCGCGCGTTGCGGCAAGGTCGATCGGCGTTACCCGCTTGTGGCGATGGGCTTCGATCTCGACCAGCCCTTCGGCGTGCAGGCGGCCCATCGCTTCGCGTACCGGGGTGGCGCTGACGCCCAGAAGCGCGGCCAGCGCGGTTTCGCGCAGGAAAGCGCCCGGCTCCAGCGTTCCGGTGATGATCGCATCGCGCAAGCTGTCGACCACGGCTTCGCGGCGGGTCAGCGGGGCGCCGGTACGGACAAGCGAAAGCGACATGGCGGGGGCAGACTCGCGGGAAAATGGAACGGGTGTGGACTGGCACTACCCCTGCCTCACGCCGCCGTAAACAAGATTCTATAGAATATATCTTTTGGGCAGACAGTGGCCTTTGCCGCACCGACTGGCGGCGCGCCGCGCGGCGTGGCTGGCCTGCGATAGTCTGGGCGCGGCGCAACTACATACGGCGCTTGCCCGCGCGGCGCCGTTTCGGGACGATAGTGGGCAATACTGTGATACCCGTGCAGCAAGGAGAGGCGCATGACCCGTTTTCGCACGCTCGATCATCCGATGATGCCCGCCATCGCGTGGAATCCCGCTCGTCCGGCAGAATGGATCAACGATCATATCGTGATGAACCGCGCGACCTCGAACGCCTATCTGATCCCCGGCGATGCGGGCGATGTGGTCATCAACACCGGCACCGCTGTTCAGGGCGAACAGATCCGCAAGAACTTCGAGGCGCTGATCGGGCGGCCGCTGAAGGTCACCACCATCATCTTCACCCAGAGCCACCCGGACCATACCGGCGGCTGGCAGTATTTTGCCGATGAAGGCGTGGAAACCATCGTCCAGCGCAAGTTCCGCCGCATATGCGAGGAGCGCAAGCAGATGGGACCGTTCTTTGGCCGCCGCAACGCCAAGGTGCTGGCCGCGCTGATCCCGCCGGGCGATACCGGGGCCTACTGGTTCGAGGCGCGCGATCCCGAACCGCTGACCGAGTTTGCCGACGCGCACGATTTCACCGTTTCGGGCCGCCAGTACCGGGCGCTGTCGATTCCTTCGGGCGAAACGCTCGATGCGCTGGCGGTATGGATGCCGCAGGAGCGGACGCTGTTCTTCGGCAACTGGGCCGGCGCGATCATGGGCGCGTTCCCCAACTTCTATACCGCGCGCGGCGATCGTGACCGGTCGGTGGTGTTCTGGCTGGAGGAATGCCGGATGATGATCGACCTGGGCGCCGACATGCTGGTGACCGGGCACGACGATCCGATCCGCGGCGCGGATGCCGTGCGCGCCCACCTGTGCAAGCTGCGCAATGCCGTGCAGTACATGCACGACCAGACCGTTGCCGGGATGAACGAAGGCCGCACGCTGCCCGAACTCATGGCCTCTATCGCCTTGCCGCCCGAACTGGCGCTCAACGACGGGCGCGGCCCGGTGCGGTGGTACGTGCGGGCAACATGGGAAGAATACGCGGGCTGGTTCCGCCAGGAACGCACGAGCGAGCTCTACGCCACGCCGCCCAGCGCGGTCTGGCCCGAAGTCGTGGCACTGGCCGGTGGCGCCGGGGCGCTGGCCGAACGCGCGCGGGCGCACCTTGCGCAGGGAGACGCCGAAAAGGCGCTGCATCTGGTCGAAATGGCGGTTGTCGCCGCCCCGGACGATCGCGGCGTGCGCGAAACCGAACTCGCCGTGTACGAGGCGCTGGCCGACCTTACCGAGGGCCGCGTGTTCGACGAACTGGGCTGGCTGGAAAGCAGCATCATCGCCACCCGCCGCGCGCTTGACGCCGGCACCGGCGCTTAAGGGAGGGCTGGACCATGTCCGCAACGACTGCCGAAAAAATCCGCATCACCGATCTTGCCAACCCGGTCCTGACCGAAATGCAGAAAGGCGCGCTGGCCTTTGCCGCGGCCAACCCGGTAACCCTGACGCCCGAAGCCGTGCTGGCCGCCGCGCAGGCGCAGACCGGGCTGAGCGATTTCGGCGCCGATGATTTCCGCGAACGGCTGGCCGTGTGGATGCGCGCGGGTGACAACGACACCGAATTGAGCGCGGTCGGCCGCGGTGCGCTGTTCAGCGAGGCCGTGCGGCTGGCGTCCAACCGCCTTCAGCTTGAAGACACGGTGCGCCGCCACCCCGAAATCCTCGACATCCCGATCGAACGCCCGCTGATCATCGCCGGGCTGCCGCGTTCGGGCACGACCTATACCTTGCAGCTCATGTCGGCCGATCCGCGCCTGCGCTCGCTGCCGCACTGGGAAGCGGTGCGGCCCATCGCCGCGCCGTGGATCAAGGACGGCCATGATCCCCGCCACGACCTGTGCGCCGCCGAATGGGCGCAGACTGACGCGGTCATGCCTTATATCAAGATGATCCACGAGTTTTCGCCCGACCACATCTCCGAAGACATCGAACTGCAGGGGCTGGATTTCGGCGGCTACTACTTCGAATGGATCGCGCACGTTCCCGAATGGCGTGATTACCAGTTCGCCCACGATGCCACGCCGATCCTGCGCTATGTGCGCAAGGCCATGCAGGTGCTTTCCTGGCAGAAAGGCCCCAACCGCTGGGTCAGCAAATGCCCGCAGCACATGGAACAGATGCCGGCGGTGCGCGGTGCCTTTCCCGACAGCTATATCGTCATCAACCACCGCGATCCGGTGGCGTCGATCCAGTCGGCGATTACCGGCCTCGCCTATGGCGCGCGCCTCACGCGCACGCGGGTCGACATGCAGGGCATCGCCGCCTACTGGATCGACCGCTATGAACGCCTGCTGCGCGCCTGCGTGCGCGACCGCGATCTGATCGACGCAAGCCAGTCCTACGACCTCTATTTCCACGAACTGATGGCCGATCCGTTCGGCCAGCTTGAACGGGTCTATGCCGGGGCAGGGGTGCCCTTCGACCAGCAGACGCGCGATGCCTTCCAGCAGGCGATCGACCACAACAAGCGCGGCAAGCACGGCCAGTTGGTGTACAACCTGCGCGAGGATTTCGGGATCGAACCCGACGCCATCCGCGAACGCTTCCAGTTCTACTACGACCGCTTCCCCGAAGTGCGGATCGAAGTGAAGTAGGCCGGACGCGCAAGGCCGTCCGCGGGGCTATCGGGCGCACGAGGCCTGCCGCCCCCAGGGCGATCTTGCGCGCGCGCCCTGCCGTAAGGAAGGTTTGCGCATGGGCGCTGCCGGGCATGGTCCGCTCCCGATGCGCGCCGCGTTTGCCCCGGCGCGCGGCTGCCCGTGGTTGCGGGCTGCGCCTGAACATGTGGAGCGGAAATGAGCGGATTGTTGTCGGTTGAAGGTAAGGTCGCGCTGGTCACCGGAGGCGGCAGCGGCATCGGGCGCATGATCGCGCAGGTGCTCGTGGCCGAAGGGGCAAAGACCTATATCGTGGGCCGCACGCGCGAAACGCTCGAAGCGACGGCAGCGGAACTGTCTGCGCATGGCACCTGCATCGCGCTGCCGGGCGATCTTTCCACCGTCGATGGCGCGAAGGCGGTTGCCGCCGCTTTCGCCGCGCAGGAACCGAAGCTGGACTTGCTCGTGAACAATGCGGGCACGATGTACGATGCCCCGCTCGACAGCTTTACCGAAGAAGGCTGGGACACGGTTGTGGATCTCAACCTCAAGTCGGTGTTCTTCTTCACCCAGGCGCTGCTGCCGCAATTGCGCGCGGCGGCCTCGGCGCAAAGCCATGCCGCAGTGGTCAACATCGGCTCCATCGGCGGCCTGCGCATCGGCCCGAAGGAAAACTATTCGTACCAGGCCGCCAAGGCCGCGCTGCACCACATGTCGGGCGGGCTGGCCAAGCGGCTGGCCGCCGAACACATCACTGTCAACGCCATCGCCCCCGGTTTCTTCCCGTCGGCGCTGACGCCGGTGGACAAGCCGGAAATCGTCGAGATGATGTCCGGCATGGTTCCGCGCAAGCGCATCGGCACGCCCGATGACATCGGCGGCACCGTGGCCTTCCTTGCCAGCCGGGCTGCCAGCTTCATCACCGGGGCGGTCATCCCGCTCGAAGGCGGCATGGCGCTCTGACCGACAGGAAGCCGCAGATGAGCGCGCCCGTCATCACGCCGTTCACCGCTGCCATTGCCCCGGCCGATATCGCCGATCTGCGCACGCGCCTTGGCCGCACCCGCTGGACCGACTGGCTGCCCGGCAGCGGCTGGGGCTATGGCACCGACGAAAGTTATATCCGGCGGCTGTGCGCCTATTGGCAGGATGGCTTCGATTTCGACGGATTTGCCGCACGCCTGAACGCCTGGCCGCAATTCCTCGCCCAGGTCGATGGGGAGCAGTTGCACTTCTACCACGTGCGTTCGGCGGTCGAAACCGCGCGGCCGCTGGTGCTGGTCCACGGCTGGCCCGGTTCGGTGATGGAGTTCCTCGACCTTGTCGGACCGCTGACCGATCCCGTGGCGCATGGCGGCGACCCCGCCGATGCCTTTCATGTCATCGTGCCGTCCCTGCCGGGCTATGGCTTTTCCGGCCCGACCCGCCAGCCCGGCGTTACGGCGCAAAAGGCCGGGGCGATGATCGCCGCGGTGATGGAGGCGCTGGGTTATCCGCGCTATTTCCTGCAAGGCGGGGACTGGGGCTCCATCGTGACCAGCGCGATGGCGCAGAACTTTCCCGATCGCGTGGCCGCGCTCCATGTCAACATGGCGCCGGGCGGCCCGCCCAACCCCGCCATCCCGGTCGAAGGGCTGGACGCCGACGAAGCCGCCGAATACGCCCGGCTGGGGCAGCACATGGCGATGGACGCAGGTTATGCCTTCATCCAGACGACCCGGCCGCAGACGCTGGCCGTGGCGATGAACGATTCGCCTGCCGGGCTTGCCGCATGGATCATCGACAAGTTCCATGCCTGGACCGACCATGGCGGTGATCTGGATGCCGTGTTCGATTTCGATCACCTGCTCGACAACCTGTCGCTCTACTGGTTCACCGGCACGGCTGCGTCCAGTTTCCGGCTCTACCATGAAACCAACTTCCGCGCGGCCTATGCCCATGCGGTGGTTGATGTTCCGACAGGAATAGCCAGATTTGCAGGCGAACCGTTCCGGTGGCCGCGTTCTTTGATCGAGCGCAACTACCGCAACGTCACGGACTGGCAGGAACTGCCGCTGGGCGGGCACTTTGCGGCCTTCCAGCGCAAGGACGATTTTCTGCGCGTTGTGCGGGCCTTCTTCGCCCGGCAATCGCTTTGACCGTACGACCGTGGATGCCTGCCTGTAATGCAACCTGATGATGAGAGGACTAAGACGATGGCCATATCAGAGCCGGCCGGTGGCCCCGCCATTCACTCGCTGGATCACTTCTGCCTGAAGGTGCCCGATCTGGAAGAGGCCCGCACGTTCTTTACCGAGTTCGGGCTGGACGTGCGCGACGCGAACGGCACGCTGGAGCTTTACACCTTCGGCCACCCGCACCGCTGGGCGGTGCTGCGCCCCGGCGGCCGCAAGAAGCTGGAATACATCACGTTCGGCGTGTTCAAGGGCGATCTGGAACGCTTCCGCGAAAAGTTTGCCGCGCTGGGCGTCGAAACCATCGACACCCCGGCCATCGGCGAACCCGGCGGCATCTGGTTCCGCAATCCCGACGGCTTGCCGATGCAGGTCATCGAAGCGGAAAAGTGTTCGCCCGATACCAAGGCCGAGTTCCTTACCCGTTCGGTCGGGCCGGGCGAATGTGCCGCCATTCCGCGCAGCAAGGCGCCGCGCGTGCGCCCGCGCCGCCTGTCGCACTTCCTGCTGTTCACCAGCGACGTGATGCGCGACATCGCGTTCTACGAACGGACGCTGGGGCTGAAGCTGTCGGACCGTTCGGCCGATGCCGTGGCGTTCCTGCACGGGGTGCACGGCAGCGACCACCACCTGCTCGCGCTGGGTGGTTCGACCGGCCCCGGCATGCACCATTCGAGCTGGGATGTGGGTTCGATCCAGGAAGTGGGCGTTGGCGGCGCACACATGGCCAGCCTTGGCTATGACAAGGGCTGGGGCGTGGGCCAGCATGTGCTGGGCGCCAACTACTTCCAGTACGTGCCCGATCCGTGGGGCAGCTACGCTGAATACAGCTGCGACATCGACTTCGTGCCCGCCGGGTTCGATTGGCCCGCAGCCGACCATCCACCCGAAGATTCGATGTTCCTGTGGGGTCCGCCGCCGCCGGAAAACTTCATCGCCAATACCGAGCTTCAGGACGCCTGAGGCGTTGGGCCGGGGCGTGTCCCCGGCCCGCCACACTCCCGACGAGACAAGGAACAGACAACGATGGCAACGGTAGTATTCCTCCACGGCGGCGGCATGGGCGGCTGGGTGTGGGACGAGATCGCCACGACCCTGCGCGGCGAAGGCCACAAGGTCTTCACTCCCACCTTCACCGGTTTCGGGGAACGTTCGCACCTGATCAGCCGCGATGTCACGCATGATGTCCACGTGACCGACATCGTCAACGTGCTGACCTTCGAGGATCTGCGCGATGTCGTGCTCGTGGCATTCAGCTATGGCGGTTCGGTGGCGCCGGGTGTCGTCGCCCGTGCCGGCGATCGCATCCGCCGCGTTGTCTATTTCGACGGCATCGTGCCGCTGGCCGGCAAGGCCGTGGGCGAAGCCATCGGTTACATGAAGACCGAAGACGCCGCCGGGCTGGACGCGCTGCTTGCGTCGGGCGAAGGCCCGATCGGCACCGGGGTCGATGAAATGCAGCGCAACGGCGCCAAGGAAAAGCCGATGAAGATGTCGGCGGAAAAGCAGGAATGGCTGCTGGCGCATCTCAGCGACATGCCCCTGCGCGGCATGGTCAGCCCGGTCACCCACGGCGGCGAGGCGATCGACAAGCCGGTGGATTATCTCGGCATCCTGGGCGACGTGATGGACCCGGTGCAGCACGACCGCGCCCGCGCGCTGGGCTGGACCGTGCAGACCGCCGGGCCGGACATCGACCACGCCTTCATCGTCGGCGCGCCGGATCGCGCGCTCGATTTCCTCCGCCCCTTGCTGTGAGCCGTACCGGGCCGGTCCGCGCCGTGCGCGCCCGGCCCCCGGCCAGCCTCAGTCCCGCGCGGCTTTCGCTTCGGCTGCGATGCGCGCCGGGGTGCCGAATGTGCGCGACCATTCCATCAAGGCCCAGATCGCCGGTTCCAGCGCAATAGTGGCGTCGGTCATGCCATATTCGACGCGCGGCGGCACTTCGGCAAAGACGGTGCGCGTCACCAGACCGTCCGCCTCCAGTTCGCGCAACTGGCGGGTCAGCATGTGCTGCGTTACCCCGTTTATCGTGCGCAGCAATTCCCCGAAGCGGTGCGGGCGGTGATAGAGCAGCCAGAGAATCTCCAGCTTCCACTTGCCGGATATCAGGGTGAGCGCCCGACGCAGTTCGGCATATTCTTCGGGCTTGACGTCCCTGTTCTTCGCAATAGGCACATCCATGATACTAACCTGCCAAAATTGATCCTACTTGTTGCGATTCATGCTGGCCGATAACTGGCGCAATTGGAAGCCGGGAACGGGTTTCAGCGCGGCGGCGCCAGCTTTGTACCGCACGCCACCGTTCCGGCACAGCGCGTGGAGAGCCTTGCCATGGATTTTCAATTGCCCGATCCCGTGATCCCCGATCACGTCCCCGCCGATCTGGTACGCCCGTTCCCCTACATGTTCGGGACCACGACCGCGGCCGATCCGTTCGGCGAATGGGCGCCGGCGGTGCATCAGGGTCCGCCGATCTTCTATGCCCCGCATGCCTATCCCGGCGCGACTCCCGCATGGATCGTGCGCCGGGTGGAAGACCTGCGCCAGGTCTACATGGACACCGATACCTTCTCCAGCAAGGATTTCTCCCCCTATTCCAAGATGATAGGGGATACCTGGACCAACCTGCCGGTGGAAATCGACCCGCCGCACCACGGCAAATACCGGGCGTTCATCAACCCGCTGTTCACGCCTTCGGCGATGGCCAAACTGGAAGAGCGCATTCGCAGTTATGCCATCGAATACATCGAAGGTTTCCGGGAAAACGGTTCGTGCGAGTTCATGGCCGATTTCGCGTTCGAGTTTCCGATCAAGGTGTTCCTTGAGCTGATGGACTTCCCGCTCAGCAACACGGCGCAGTTCCTCGAATGGGAAACCGGCCTGCTGCACGAAATGGACATGGCCAAGATGGCCCAGGCCACGCGCAACGTCGTGGGCTTCCTGCGCGAACAGATCGCCGACCGTCGCCGCAGCCCGCGCGATGACATCATCAGCTATGCGCTGGGCGTGGAGATCGAAGGGCGCAAACTGACCGAGGATGAACTGGTCGGCTTTGCCTTCAACCTGTTCATCGGCGGGCTGGATACCGTATCGACCAACATGGGGCTGCAGTTCCTGCACCTGGCGCGCAACCCGGAACACCAGACCTACCTCAAGGAAAACCCGCAGCGCATCCAGCACGCCATCGACGAAATGATGCGCGCCTATGCCGCGGTCACCACCTTCCGCACCTGCACCCGCGAAACCGAGCTGGGCGGCGTGCGGATGATGCCGGGCGACAAGGTGGCGATGTCGACCACGCTGGCCGGGCGCGACCCCGAAGCCTTCCCCGATCCGGGCACGGTCCGGTTCGATCGCAACCCCCGCCATGTCTCGTTCGGGTTTGGCCCGCACATGTGCGTCGGCATGCACCTGGCGCGCCGCGAAATGCGCATAGCGATCGAGGAGTTCGTGCAGCGCATCCCGCAATTCAGCGTCGCACCGGGCCACCAGATCGAATACCATCTGGGAATGATCCAGCCGGTCACGCTGCCACTGGTCTGGTAGAGCCGAAGGCTCGCCGGAGACGAAGAAGGAGAGGACATGCCACAGTTCGCCTATGTCGTGCACAGCAACCCGGTTCCGGGGCGCGAGGACGAATACAATGACTGGTACAGCAACCGCCATCTGGCCGACGTTGTCGCCGTGTCCGGCTTCGTATCGGCACAGCGGTTCCGCCTGACTGACGTGGTAGCCGACAACCTGCCTTCGCAGCGGTACATGGCCATCTACACGATGGACACCGACGAACCCGAAAAGGTGCTGGAACACCTGACGTCGCTGGTGGAAACCGGCACCATGCACATGAGCGAAGCCTTCTCGATGGAAGGCATGGCAACGCATCTCTACCAGGCGATCACGCCGCTGGTAAATGCGAGCGGAGAGGACAACTGACATGGCCGAGAAAGAGTTCACCGGCAAAGTCGTACTGGTAACCGGCGCGGCATCGGGGCTGGGCCGCGCCGCGGCGCTGCGCTTTGCGGCCGAAGGCGCGCAGGTGTGCCTTGCCGACCTCAACGCCGAAGGGCTGGTCGAAACCGCCCGGCGGATCGCCGCCGCCGGGGGCAATAGCGCAAGCTATGCTGGCGATCTGGGCGATCCGGCCCACTGCGCGCAGGCGGTCGCCACCGCCACCGAAGCGTTCGGGCGGCTCGATGTGCTGTGCAACGTTGCGGGCATCCTGCGCTTCCACGCACTCGACAAGGTGACGACCGATGACTGGGCACGCCTGTTCGCGGCCAATGTCACTGCGCCGTTCTTCATGATGCAGGCGGCCATGCCGCATCTGGTCGAAACCAAGGGCAATGTTGTGAACGTGGTGTCTACCGCCGCGTTCCTCGGCCAGGCCTACACCGCGCCCTACAGCGCAACCAAGGCCGCTCTGCTGAGCCTGACCAAATCGCTGGCGATGGAGTTCATGCACGCTCCGGTGCGGATCAATGCCTTGGCCCCCGGCGGGATGATGACCGAAATGGTCCAGACGCTGGAGTTTCCGCAGGACGCAGACCAGAGCCTGATTGCCCGCTACATCGGGCTGCGCCCTCCGGCGCAACCGGAAGACATTGTCGAGCCGATGCTGTTTCTGGCGTCCGACCGCGCCCGCACCGTCCATGGCGCCTGCTACACGGCGGACAGCGGCATAACCGCGGGCTGACCCTGCTGCCAGCGCCACCGCTGGCCTGAAACCGGACACGGCGAAAGCCCCCGCCTGCTGCTGCGGCAGCGGACGGGCCTGTGCGCCTGCGTGCAACCTTTTCCGAAAGCCTAAGTTGCTAATCTGCAACACGATTTTGGAAAGCGATGGAACGCTTTGCCGTCGCGCTCGCGCCCTGCCGAAAGATAGGAACGCGACGGGGGTAGGGTTCGTAGCCGCACCCCACTTGTTTGACCCCCCGTCAACACATTTCCGCGTGCCGCCCCAACGGGTGGCCAATTCTGGGAGAATATGAATGCGTGCGAGTTTTTCACCCCTTCTGGCAGGGGCGGCTGTTTCGGCCCTGCTTTTCGCTTCGGGCAGTGCCCAGGCGGCAGAGGATGTGGTCGTCCAGCAGGCTGCCGATCAGACGGCAACCGTCGCTGAAGAAGACATGGCGCCGCTGGCCGATATCGTCGTGACCGCGCGCCGCCGCGATGAACGCCTTCAGGACGTGCCGGTGTCGGTCGTGGCGTTTTCGCCGGCCACGCTGGAACGCAGCACGGTGCTGACAATTGCCGATATCCGCACGATTTCGCCGGGCCTGACCTTCTCCTCCGAAGGTGGCAAGGACAACACCGCCGTTACCCTGCGCGGCATCGGCCAGATCCCGACCGGCGAAGTCACGCCGGGCGTGGTCACCTATTTCGCCAACGTTCCGATGGCCTCGCTCGGCTCCAACGTGCCGACCTATGACATCGGCAGCATCCAGGTGCTGAAAGGGCCGCAGGGCACGCTGTTCGGCCGCAACACGCTGGGCGGCGCGGTGCTCATCACCCCGCAGGGTCCGCGCCAGGATCTGGGCGGCTATGTCCAGGGCACTTATGGCAACTTCGATTACCGCGAAGTGCAGGGCGCGCTGAACGTTCCGGTCATCCCCGATGTGCTGGCGGTGCGCGTGGCCGGCCAGATCCGCCGGTCCGACCCGCTGATCTATTCGATCAACGGCGGCACCGGGTTCAACAACATCCACCAGGACAGCGCCCGCGCCTCGATCCTGTTCACCCCGAACGACTGGCTGAAGAACACGACCGTGGTCGATTACTTCAAGGCCCGTGAGTACGCTTCGGGCTATCACCTGCTGCGCCAGAACTTCAGCTTTACCAACCTGTTCGCGCCCGCGCTCGGCCCGGTGGCCGGCGGCCTTGTCGGCGGTTCGCTCGACGCCCAGACCCAGGGCTACCTCGCGCTGCAGAAGCAGAACTTCTATGGTTCGTTCACCGACAATTCGGGTTCGGGTCGCGCCAATCGCCGGGCCTTCGGCATCTCCAACGATACCTCGGCGTCGTTCGGCGATTTCACGCTGCGCAACATCTTCGGTTTCCGCAAGAACCGCAGCGACCAGCTCATCAACACCGCAGCCCTGGGGCCGACGGCTCTGCCCGGCGCGCTGTTCAGCAGCCCGGTGGACGTGCCGTTCACCGTGTTCCACGCATCGGCCCTGATCCAGCGCCAGTACCTGACCGATGAAGTCCAGTTCCTTGGCAACTTCGACCGCTTCAACTTCATCGTCGGCGGGTTCTACAGCCATGACACGCCCGATGGCCCTTCGGGTTCGACGTTCGAAGCCTTCGTCACCCCCGGCACCCCCGCTTCGGTGGTGACCGCCAACGTGCGCAACACCAACTATGCGGTGTTCGGGCAGGTGACCTACAAGCTGACGGATTCGGTGACGGTCAACGCCGGTGCGCGGTATAGCTGGGATCGCGTTTCGGCCTGTGGCGGCGCCATCGGCACCAGCTATGTGTCCGACGATGCCTGCCGCACGGTCGCCGCGCTTGGCCTGGCCGATGGTGTCGGCGTGGTGACCAACAAGGGTTCGGACCCAAGCTGGACCTTCGGGATCGACTGGAAGGCAACGCCCGACCTGCTGCTCTACGCGGTGACCCGGCGTGGCTATCGCGGCGTGAACATCAACACCCCGCTGTTCGAAACGCCGTTCACCACCGGCGGCACCGATCCGGCCTGCGGCTTCGGCAGCGGCCAGTGCGTTGACCTGCGTCCCTTCCAGAAGACCGGCGAGGAACGGCTGACCGACTTCGAAATCGGCGAAAAGCTGAACTTCAACGTCGCTGGTGCATCGGGCCGCCTGAACACGGCGGTGTACTACAGCAAGTACAAGAACGCGCTGCAGTTCCTCAATGCCCAGGCGATCGTACCGTCGAGCGCGCCGGACAACCCGACCAACGCATCGTTCGGCGTCAACGCCGCCGATCTTTCGATCTTCGGTATCGAAGTGGATGCCGCAGTCAGCCCCACGCGCGACCTGACGGTGACCTTCAACGGCGCCTACACGCACATCAAGGTCGACAAGGTCACGTTGCCCCCGGTTGCAGGCATCTCGTTCACCGCGGCGGACGTGAACCGCTATTCGCCTTCGTTCTCCGGCACGGTCGGGGTAAGCTGGACGCTGCCCTTCCGCCCGGCGGACGGCGATCTGGTGCTGAACGGCGATGTGTTCATGACCAGCGATTTCGGTGGCCAGTACGGCGAAAAGCTGCCCGGCTACAATCTGGTCAACATGCGGCTGGACTGGAAGAACATCGCCAACAGCGGGTTCGACATCGGCGTCTTCGCCCGCAACCTGACCAAGGAACGCTATTTTGCCGCGCCCAACGTGCTGCTCAAGAGCTTCCCGGTCAATTCGGTCGCGGTCGGCGATCCGCGCACTTACGGCGTGGTCGGCCGGTTCACGTTCTGATGAGCCGCCATGCCCCGGCGCCGTACCCCGCCTGAACGGCGGGTGCGGGGCCGGGGCACGGCTTGCAAGCCGTGACGCTGTACCGGGGGGACAGGTCGTTCCTGCGGCAGCGCCCCAAAAGAAAGAGGCCGAAACCGGGGATGTCCGGTTTCGGCCTCATTTCGTTTTTGCGGTTCAGCGAACCGGGTGGTGCGCGATCACACGTCCCACAGCACCGGCACCGCATCGGGGCCGCGCATGTTCAATCCGCGAATCTGCGGGTGCGGGAAGGCGGGATCGAAGCGCAGGTTCGGCAGATCGAGCATCGCGTCGAGCGCCACTTCCATTTCCGCCAGCGCCATGTGCATGCCCATGCACATGTGCGGCCCGAACCCGAAGCTGAGCAGCGGCCGCATCGGGCGCTTGAGCCACAGGCGGTCGGGATCTTCATAGACTTCGGGATCGCGGTTGGCCGAGGCAATGGACAGCAGCACCGCCGTCCCCTTGGCCACGGCGATTCCGCCGATTTCCATGTCCTTGGCCGCGACCCTGGCCACCGCGCCTGCGGTGGGATCACGGCGCATGGTTTCGATCACCGCCTTGGGCACCAGCGTGCGGTCGGCACGCACTTCTTCGAGCACGTCCGGGTTTTCGAGAAGCTGCACCATCATGTTGGCGATGCTGCGGGTCGTCGTTTCCCCGGCGGCAAGCAGCAGCATGCGGATGAACGCGGCGATCTGTTCGTCGCTGAAGGTGCGGCCATCGTCGTTGACCTGCATCATGTGGCCAAGGATATCGGCGCGCATGTCGCCACGCTGGCGATAGGCCTGCACGATCGGCAGGACCGTATCGTACATGGCCTGGCCCGCGACCATCGACTGCGGAATGGTAACGGCCGCCACGGCCGGATCGGTCTGCGGCGCGGCCACCACCTGGATCGCCCAGCTTGCCAGATTCTGCAGCAGATCCTTGTCGTGCGGGAAACCGAAGTACTGGTACATCGCGCGGATCGGGAAGGGCAGGGCAAGATCGCGCAGCAGGTCGGCCTTGCCGCGCGGACGCAGCTCTTCAATGAACTCCTGCATCAGCACCGGCTTGATCAGCGTGTCGATCAGCTTGCGGATTTCAGAGCGGATGAAGGGCCGCTGCAGCAGGGCGCGGATGTGGTCATGCTCCTTGCCGTCCATCGCGGTCAGCAGCATGTTGTCCACTGCGGCGCCAAAGCCATCGCCAACGATGTAGGACTGCCAGTTTTCCGGGTCCATCAGGACCGCGTGGATGTCCTTGTAGCGCAACAGCGTGATCGTCGGCCGGCCGGTCATCATGTAATCGGCCATGCTGGGGATGCTGTGCTGCTTGAGCAGATCGCCGTGCATCACCGGGCAGCGCGCGCGCTGTTCCTCGAACATCGGATAGGGATTGGCCGGAGCATTGCCGGAATAGCCGTTGGTCACCAGCGTATAGTCGGAAACCATGCGATCGAGCGGATCGGCGGTGGTCTGGTCCATTGTAGTCGCAACTCCTCAGGGCTCGCCGCAGGGCGATGAATGGTCTGCGTGTGCGGTTTGCCCGCCAAGCTTGCGCCTATCGGTTGAAAGGAACAAGCCCGGCGGGCAGAGGGTCAGAGGAAAATTGCGAAGTTGGGCATGCCCAGCACGACCTGGTCGATCATGATCGACCGGCGGGCGACCTTGAACCCGTCCGCCGTCATGCGCAGCCGATCGTTGCGTTCGGCCGAAAGCTGCTTGTAATCCTTGGCTTCGGCGCGGTTGCGCGTCAGGAAAAGATAGCTCGACACTTCGTATTCGTCGGGCAGGTCCGTCTCCCACACCGAAACGTTGGTCACGAACCGGCGCACGCGCGATGCCGGGTCTTCAGACCAGGCGTTGGTGGTCGTGGTCAGGCGGGTGATGCGGGTCTGGATCGAATTGTAGTCATCGTCGAAATGACCCATCGTGCCGAACTCCTGATCCCACTGCTGCACGCGGCGGGTGATGCGGACCGGGGCCTTGTATTCCAGATCTTCGGCCAGCATCGTCGCCCATTCCGTCAGATGACGGTGATCGAGCAGGCGTGCCTCGCGGATCAGGAAGCCGGTAACGGCATTGTGGACGGGCGACCCATAGGGCACTTCGGCGCGGCGCTGGTCCTCGCGGGTGTAGGTAACGGATGCGGTGGTGACAGACATGGGGATGATCCTTTCGCTAAGGTGCAGGGGGGTCAATCGGCGGTCATCAGCCGGTGATAGGCCAGCCACCATTCCCACTGCGCATCGTCCTTGCCGAAGCCTTCATAGACCTTGGCCTTGTCAGGCCAGTCGGCAGGGCGGTTTTCGCCCAGGATCGCCTGATACTTGAGCGTTTCGGTCCGGCCGATCACGCCGCGTGCGGATTCGGTCATGTGCGGCCAGGTGTCGCTGTCATCCTGTTCGATGATCCCCGACGTGCCGGTGCCCTGCGTGGCGGCAGCGCGCATCATTTCCTTGACGTGTTCCGGCGTGCCCTTTTCGGCGAAGTAGTACGTCGTCCATTCGAACTGGTTGACCCCGCGCGGCATGATCGAGTGCAGGACCAGCGCCGAACCGAGTGTGCCGTCGCGCAGCGGGCTGTAGATGAACAGGATGTTCGCGTTGGGGAACATCCCGCCGACAACCGGCGGCGCCTTGGCCAGAACGTGAAGCTGCTCGGCGCTCATCTTGCGCTTGAGTTCGGGCAGCAGTTCGGGGGTGATGCCCGGCGGCGGGAAGGCTTCAAGACGCTGTTCGGGGGTGAGATCGCCCTTGCCGTGCGCCAGTGCCCAGCTCGTGTCCGCCGGGATGCAGCGCAGCGAGTGCCCATTGCCCGAAAGGTTGATGCCGTACATCGCCGGGGCGCTTTCGTGCGCGGTGTCATGCTCGCCGCCCATCGCGCCGATGTCGATCACCGAACCGTGCAGCGTCAGGGTATGGAACCCGTCGCAGGCCGACTGTTCACCGGCGGTCTTCCAGTTGGCGTCGATGGTCAGGCGCTGCGGCGGACCAAGCACTTCAAGCCCGCCGTCGGTGCGGTCGAACAGCATGTCGTAATAGAACTTCATGTCGCCCAGCCATTCGTCGAGGCTGGGGCCTTCGATGTTCCAGGTGGCAAAGACCAGCCCGCCGTAAAGCTGCACGCGCGCCTTCTTCAGGCCAAGCTGGGCCTTGGTCTTGATGTTGCCGTGCATCTGTTCGCGTTCGATCGGCGCGCCGATGAAGCTGCCGTCGGGGCGGAAGGCCCAGCCGTGGTAGATGCACTTGTGGACGCGGGCATTGCCCGAATCCGAAAGGCACACATGCATCGCACGGTGCGGACAGACGTTGAGCGAGACGTGCACCTGCCCGTCCGCCGCACGCGCGACGATCACCTGATCCTCGCCCATCAGCCGCACGACATAATCGCCGACATTGGGGATTTCGGTTTCATGGCCAAGCAGCAGCCACGCCTTGGCGAAGATGCGTTCGAGTTCGAGTTCGTAGATTTCCTGATCGTGCAGCATGGCGACGGAAACCTCGCGGTTTTCCAGGTCCATCATCTGCGACAGGGCTTCGTTCACGATTTCCTTGCGTGGGATCATGCGCATTGCAGGCGTCCTCTTCGTGGGGTTCGGGTGTTTTTGGGGATCAGATGAAATCGGCGGGCGAGATGTTCGGCTCGATGCCCAGCAGGGACTTGCCGAAGATTTCGTATCCGACGTAGGGCAGGTTCGCGACGTGCCGCATGGCGAACGAGGCGTCGCGGTAGTACCGCTGGATCGGGTTGGCATCGGCGTAGGCGCTCGACCCGGCGAGGAACATGAGCTGTTCGATCGCTTCGTTGAGCAGGTCGACGGCGAGCGAGCCTTCGCCCTTGCTCTGCGCGCGTTCCTGCGGGGTCAGACGGCGGCGTTCCAGCCCGGCCTGGTCGATCATGTCGCAGGTCTTGAGCGTCAGCGCCTCGGCCGCGGCGATGCGGGCGGCGGCCTTGCCCATTTCGGCCTGCATCGTCACGCAATCGGCCTGGCGTCCATACGAGGTATAGACGATGGGCCGCTTGGCCGATGCATCGCGGACACGTTCCAGAATGGCTGACGCCGCTCCGGCGACCACGGCATGGGCCGTGGCGCGCAGGAAGGGCATGAACGGCCAGTAGTCCGACGGTTCGCCGACATGGCGCTTGCCCGCCTCGTGTCCGCCAATGCCCAGCTTGGCGACATGGAAGAACTGGTCGCGCGGGATGAAGACGTTTTCGGCAACGATGGTGTTCGACCCGGTGCCCTTCATCCCCATCATGTGCCAGGTGGTGTCGATCGTGTACTGGTCGCGGCGCAGATAGGCAAAGCCGCCGTGCTCCAGCGTGCCGTCCGGCTTGCGGATCGCAACGCCCAGTTGCGCCCAGCTTGCATGGGCCGAACCCGAAGCATAGGGCCAGCGGCCGTTGACGATATAGCCGCCTTCCACTTCATCGAGCGTGCCCGGAGGGTTGGCGATGCCGCAGATCACCGGGTGTTCGGAACTGGCGCCGAAGATCGCTTCCTGCAAGGCGTCCGGCCCCAGGCTGGCGACCCAGGTGGTGCCGTGCAGGACGGTATAGACCCAGCCGACCGACGGATCGCCCTTAGCAAGTTCGTAGCCGACTAGCGCCATGGCCCGCGCGCTGGTGCCGGTGCCGCCCCAGCGCCGGGGGGCGGCCATGGCCCAGAAACCGGCATCGGTCAGGGCGCGAAAGACATCGGGGTGCAGCACGCCATGCTCATCGCCGTAGCCGGCATGGGCCAGCAGCATCGGCTGGAGGGCGCGCGCCTTTGCCACCAGTTCCTTTTCCGCCGCCAGGTTGTATCCGGGCATGGCGACAATCGGTTCGGGTGCTTCTTTCAGGATGGTGGCCATTTTCGGCTCTCTCCGTGCTCGTGCTGGGACGTATTGAACAGTTTCGATCTATTGTGTCTCATACAAAGCAGGATTCGCCCGGCGGGTAATTGATCCATGTCAAAATCCGGAGAGGCCCTTGCGCAGAGCGCAGGGCAAAGAAACGGCCACAGCGGTACGCGCGGCTCGAAGCCATGCCATCGCAGCCTCGGCACAGCTTAGTTTACATAATGATTATTATCGCATCACCTGATGCGCCGCTGCCGCACCATACGGACGGCAGCGCGACAGGCATGGTGGGGCATCAATCAGCCCAAGGCGTCTACCTTGCCCGCAAGCGCGGTCGCAACTGCGACACCGATGCCGATGCCGATGCCGTCAACCTCACTTCGGCGCCATGCGGATCGCCCCGTCGAGGCGGATCACTTCGGCATTGACCATCGGGTTGGTGACGATGCTCTCGACCATCTGCGCATATTCGGCGGGGCGGCCGAGCCGGCTGGGGAACGGCACCTGCTGGCCCAGCGAATCCTGCGCTTCCTGCGGCAACGACCCCAGCAGCGGGGTCCAGAAGATACCCGGCGCAATGGTGTTCACGCGGATGCCGAAACGGGCGAACTCGCGCGCGATCGGCAGCGCCATCGCAACCACGCCGCCCTTCGATGCCGCGTAGGCCGGCTGGCCGATCTGGCCTTCGAACGCCGCTACGCTGGCCGTGTTGACGATCACGCCGCGTTCGCCATCCTCGTTCAGCGGGTCGGCATCGTGGATATGGCTGGCGAACTTCGAGAGCACGTTGAACGTGCCCAGCAGGTTGATGTTGATGATCTTCGCAAAATCGCCGAGCGGCATCGGGCTGCCGTCGCGGGCAAGCACCTTGGCCGGTGGCCCGATCCCTGCGCAGTTCACCAGGATGCGCGCCTTGCCGTTGACCGCTTCCGCTTCAGCGATCGCGTTTGCCACCGATTCCTCGTCCGTCACGTTGACCGCCGCGAAACGTCCGCCGATTTCCCTGGCCTTGGCCTCGCCAAGGTCAGCGTTGAGATCGAACACTGTCACTTTTGCACCGCGCGCCGCCAGACGTTCGGCGGTCGCCGCGCCAAGCCCGGACGCCCCGCCGGTAACAATCGCAGCCAGTCCCTCAATGATCATGATACCCTGCCCCTGATAGTACGATGCCCCGCCAACCTCGTGCCCGCCATCGCTTGCACGATGCGGTACGTGGACACGCGAGTCCTGAAACCCGTTAGACTATTATCTACTGGTGAGTAGATTGCATGCAGTCAGGTTTGCTGTCAACAGGACGCAAGCGAATACATCGAGGCATGATTTGAGTAGCGATCCATCCCCCTTCCCCAGCGCCCAGGAGCGCCACAGGGCGCGCGAAGCGAAGCGCGAAGCCGTGCTGCGGGCGGCGGTCCAGACTTTCAACGAACGCGGCTTTCACGCCACCTCGCTCGACGAGGTGGCCGGCAAGCTGGGGATTTCGAAGCCGACGATCTACCACTATCTGGGCAACAAGGATCAGGTGCTGCTGGAGTGCGTGACGATCGGCCTGACGCAATTGCGCGAAGCGGCCGAAGCGTCGCGCCTGCTGCCCGGCACCGGCGCCGACCGGCTGGCGGCCTTCCTCGTGCACTATGCCGAAATCGGCATGGACGATTTCGGCCGCTGCGTGATCCGCACGACCGACGAGGCGCTTGCCCCGGACAGCCGCAAACGGTTCCGCGCGCTGAAGCGCGAAATCGACACGGCGCTGCGCGGGCTGATTGAGGAAGCGATCGCCGACGGGTCGATCGCGCCGTGCGATCCGAAGATGCTGGCCTTCGCGCTGGCAGGCGCGCTCAGTTGGCCTGCCCGCTGGCATGTGCCGGACGGCAGCCAGCCCGCCGACCTGATAGCCCGCCAGCTCGTCGCACTGCTGGCCAGCGGGTTTCTGCCGCGCTGACCGCAGGCAGAGCCGGACTGGCCCTTGCGTGACAGGCTCCAAATGCCGGTGCCACGCATGGGCTGATCGCGCCGGCGAGGGAGCGGACGTTACCCGCCCAGGATGTAGAACACCCCCAGCAGCGCCGCACCAAGCACAACGAGCCATGCACCGAACAACGCCCGCAACACCAGCGGGGCGCAACGGATTTCCATGAACTCGCTGCCCACGATCCACGCCTTGAGCAGCCCTATGACAATGACGATCGCACCGGCTGCTTTCGACCCGAATAACGACGATTCAAACGAAAGCACGCTGACAGCCACCAGCACCAGCCAGAAAACGGTCAGCCGTTTGGATATCCAGGTCATGCCGCCGCTCCATGCCGCAACAGGTAAAGCAGGGCGAAGAGCATCACCCACAGCAGATCAACGAGGTGCCAGAACACCGCGCTGCCTTCCAGCACTGCGAACGGTCCGGTCCAAGCACCGCTGCTGTCGCACTGCCGTGCCAGCCAGGTCAGCACGCCAAGCCCGATCAGGACGTGGAGCAGATGAATCCCGGTGTACATGAAGTAGAACGTGAAGAAGCTGCTGCTGTTGAGCGTATCGCCATGGCCGATATGCCCACCCCACTCCACCACCTTCACGCCGACGAAAGCCGTCCCCAGCGCAAGCGCCGCAAGGATCAGCCGCCGCGCCCGCGGCGAGCCGCGCCGCGCCGCGTTTACCGCGTGCGCGATGAACCACGAACTGGTCAGCAGCAGGATCGTGTTCGCCAGCCCCAGGCCCCGGCTCAGCTTTTGCTGTGACAGGCCCATTGCGTCGGGATCCCCGACAAGGCTGACCGCATAAGTCACGAACAGCACCCCGAAGACCAGCAGATCCCCGAAGATGAGAACCCAAAGACCAGGCTCTCCGGGGATATGCCCCCGGAGAGCCGTTTCGTTTCCGTCCGTTGCAGGGTTCACTGCTGATCGTCCGCCAGTGCATTGCGCTTGATTGCCGCCAGCAGGGTGAACTGCGTCGCGGTGATCCACACGCCAAAGACGATGGCGGGAATCCAGAAGGCCGCGATGCCGTTCCACGCGAACGGCCCGATCTTGAACAGGCCGACCACTGCGCCGGGGGCGCTCAGGATGCCAACCCAGATATTGAGGTACCCGTACCAGCGGGGCAGGATGGGCCGCGCGCGACGGTCCTGCAGGATCACCGCGCCGGTGGCGAGGTACTGCGTCGTGCCGGGAATGGCCGGGATAACGAGCAGGAACATGCCCAGATCGCTCCACGTCCGCACCATCTCAAGCGATGCGTCAGGACGAAATGCCGCCATGGTGAACGCCAGCCCGCACAGGAAAACGGTAAACTGGCCGAACGTGAAGACCAGCGCCGTCACCGTCGTCCAGATCGGCACTTCGCCTTCGATCTTTTTCAGGAACAGCACGATGACGGTGATGAATGGCCAGACGATCGACGCCGCCGTCATCAGCAGGATGCCTCCGACCAGAAAACCGGTGCGGTTTTCCTGCACATGCGCCGCAACCTCTTCCACACCCAGCGTCGGGCTGTAGGGCGGGAAGATATGCATCAGCGGCCACATTGCGATGAAGAACAACGTACCCATCAAGGGTCCGGCAAAAACGCCCAGTCTCAGTGCACCCTGTTTCATTATCCACCTCCCACATTGCGGATGTTCGGCAGGGTGTGCCCGAACAGCGACGGGCGCAAACATATCTGAAGACAGGGCCGGGCAGTTAAGAGCGCCTCAGGGCTGCCCCATGCCCTTGCCCTGGAGGTAGGCTTCATAGTCGCGCGTGAACATGCGCAGGAGAGGCTCGTTCTGGCCAAATTGCTGGTGAGTCTTGCCGCCGGATTCGAAGCCGATCTGTTGCAGGCGCGACATGGCCATGTCTTCGACCACCACATCGCGCGTGGCGGCAAGCGTGCTGGCCATGGCGTATTCCTCGCGCAGGGTGCGCGGCGCATGACGGCTGTAGATGCGCACTTCGGTGCGCATCCGGCCTTCGCTGATCGGCCAGAACTGGTAGAACAGATAGCCGTTGGCCAGCGGCTGGATCGAGATGTTCGGGAAGATCGTGATCGTCTCGGTTCCGAAGTTCGGGATCTTCAGCCGGTTGATGCCGGGGTGCTCGTAAAAGCCCGCGCGCCCCTCCTCGATTGCCGCGATATCGGGTGCCGAGGTCGGCAGCATCTGCGCATAGACCCAGGTCAGCGCCGGGGCCTGCGGGTTGTAATCGAAGTTGCGCTGCACCGTGCCTGCGCTGTGCGGCCCGAAGTGCTTCACATCGAGGTAGTGCAGGTGGGGGTTTTCCTTGGGCACTACCGCCGGGCGCAGCGTCTTGTTGTGCAGGATCGCCACGTGATAGCCTTCGTTGAAGGCATTGACGAGGTTCTTCCAGTTGCAGTCGATCTCGTCCGTCACCCGGATGCAGAACGGAAACTGCTCGAACGGCGCACCTTCGAGCATCTGGTCCAGCCCGGCGAGGAACTGCGGCAGCGTGGCCTCCGGTTCCTGCGCGAAGTTGAGGAAGATGAATCCTGCCCAGGTATCGAGATGGATCGGCGCCAGGCCGCTGGTCGCCTTGTCGACATGCGGGAAGTCCTGCTCGGCCGGGATCGCGCTGAGCGAACCGTCGATGCGGTAAACCCAGGCGTGATAAGGGCAGCGGAACGTCATCGCGTTGCCACGTTCCTGGCAGACCAGCGCGACGCCGCGATGCGAACAGGCATTGTGAAAGGCGCGCACCTTTCCGTCCTTGCCCCGCGTGATGACCACGCTGGCCTTGAGCGTCGGCAGGTCGCGCACGATATAGTCGCCGGGTTCGGGCACTTCGTCCACCCTCCCGACCATCAGCCAAGCGCGCCGGAAGATCATGTCCTGTTCGCGGCGGAAATAATCGGCCGAGGTGTAGTATTCCACCGGCACCCGGTCGTGGCCAAGGCCCATGTCGCGGGCCTTCGTCATGTGTTCGCTCAGATCTGCCATGTCGTGTCCGGCGCCGGCGGCGCCTGCTCCTCTCTTGCCCTCGCGGTGCGTGCGCCAGCTTGCGCTATCGGCGCCCGCACCCTGCCTGCCGCCGCCCGTTCAGTGCGGCTGATACCCGACCCATTCCATCGCCACGCTGTGCGGAAACGGCGCATAGGGTACGCGCGGCTGTCCAAAAATCTCGACCGCCTGGCTGGCCTCTGTCAGCCCCAGCACGACCCGGAACAGCAGTGCCTCGGCTTCGGGCAGGGCTTTGGGATCGAACTGGTCGATATGCGTGAACACCTCCTCCAGCCGTGGCGCCAGCGCGGCGTGGAACGCCTCCAGCTCCCCCTGCGACAGCTCCTGCCGGCGGCGATAGCGTTCGTCCTGCGTGTGCAGGTCGCCCCAGGTGGCAACGAACGGTTCGAGAAAAGCGAACTTTTCGGGCAAGGCGGGGTGGCTCATGGCTGGGGTGTCCTGTCTCTGCGGCGCCGCGCTCAGCGGTATTCGTTCCATTCGATCGCCATCTTGTGCGGAAACGGGGCGTAGGGAACGCACGGCTGGCTGAACACCTCGATCGCCATTGCTGCCTCTGTCAGCCCCAGCGCGGTGCGATAGAGCAGCGCCTCGGAATCGGGCAGCGCATCCATCGGAAACTGGTCGAGATGGTCGAAGATCGCGTTCAGGCGCGGCGCGGTCGCGTCGTAGTATGCCTTGAGCTGCTTCATCGTGCTGTGCTGGCGCTGCAGATAGCGTTCCTCCTGCGTTTCAAGCGAACCCCACACCGCCGCATACGGCGCAAGATCCTCGAAACCCGCAGGCAGATTCACACTTTCGGTCATCGCTCATCCTCTCCCGTGTCCCGCCGGTTCGCCCGGCCGGAAACACTCCTGATCACCACCTGCACAACCGGCAGGCCGTCATGCACCCTCTATGCAGCATTCCCGCACCACGCTGAACAGCCTTTCCTTGACACCCCGTCCACTCGAAATGGGCGATGGCGGCGGGCGGCAATTCGCCCGCCTGATCGCTTGACCCCGCCGGCGCGGCGTCATCGGGGCCGCGCCGGCGGGGTGCATGGCGGTTGGGTGTGGGGGTGGTTATTCGGCGGCCTGGGCTTCGAGGGGTTGGGGAAAGCGGGACATGTCCCAGCCCTGCACCACGGGCAGCACTTCGCGGCCGAACAGTTCGAGCGAGGCGCGCTGCTGGTCGGGCGTGCCCACCACGAACGGCAGGTCGCACACCCCCACCCCGATGTCGCGCAGCACCGCAAACTTCTCGATCAGCGTCTGCGGGCTGCCCACGAAATAGGGCTTGGCCACCAGATCCAGCACCGGCGGACCGCCCAGCGTCGCCGATTGCAGCTTGCTCTGCTCCTCGGCCTGCTTGCCGAAGTATTCGAACATCTCGCCCTGCGCCCGCTCGTCCGTCGGCGCGCAATAGGCAATCCCGCGATACAGCACGTGCCCCGGCGTCGGCTCCCAGCCTTCGCACGCGCATTCCGCACGGTACAGCTCGATCCACCCCTTGACCGTTTCAGGCGCCGCAAACGAAAACGCAATGCCAAGGCGACGCCGCGCCGCAAACACCACCGAATCCTCGCTGTTGCCCGATCCGAACACCGGCGGATGCGGCTGCTGCGTAATGTGCGGCCACACCGATATCGTGTTGAACCGGTACTGATCCCCCTCCCACGCAAACGGCTGCTCGCTCGTCCACGCCTTCAGGATCAGGTCGATCCCTTCCTGCGTCATCTTCTTCGTCAGCGCCGCATCGGTATCGTAGGTCTTGTGCTCGTTCGGCGTGCCCCGCAAAAACAGTACCTCGATCCGCCCCCCGCTCAACGCATCCAGCATCGCCACTTCCTCGGCCAGACGCACCGGATTGTTCAACGGAACCAGCGGCCCCAGCAAGGCAACCCGCACCCGCTTCGTGCGCTGGATGATCGCAGACGCCATGATCATCGGGTTCGGCGTCATCTGGTACGGCGCATAGTGATGCTCCGATACCGAAACCCAGTCAAAACCCAGCGCCTCGGCGCGCTCCACCATCTCCAGATACCGCGCATACGATCCCTGCGCCACTCCCGCATCGCAATACTCCGGCGACGCAGGCCATACCTCAATCCCAGGCGCAGGCCCATCGTAACCCGTCATGCACAAATACGACACTTTCATCTTTCCGCTCCTGGATTGTTGTGTGGCGGGGACCGGCGCTTAATCCGATTCCGATGCTCTAATCATGCATGATTTGTGTATAATGCACAATATGGCAACTTCACGTTCGTTTGACGAAGCGTCCAGCCCGGCAGACGGACATTGCCATGCGCCTGGCACAACGGTCTGGCCGTCAGCGTAATGGACTCGCCCCTAGAGGCTGAAGCCACCATCGACGATCAGCGTCTGCCCGGTAATGTAACTGGCCCGGTCGGAGGTCAGGAACGCCGCAGCGGCGGCAATATCCTGCGCCGAACCGAAGCGTCGCAAGGCGATGCGGCGGCGTTGCGTTTCCCAGACTTCGGGCGAATAGAGATCGTTGAGGAACTGCGCGCCCAGCCCGGCGTCGATGATCCCCGGCGCGACGGCATTGGCGCGGATGCCTGCCCGGCCCTCTTCCTTCGCCACGGCGCGGCACAGGGATTCGATCGCGGCCTTGGGCACCGAAGAAAGGGCATCGCCAGGGGGGTAGCTGTAATTGGCAACCGAGGAAATGGCGGTAATCGCGCCGCCGCCATTGGCCCGCAACACCGGAATGGCCGCAGCGACCACGCGCGTGAAGCCGATCAGTTCGACCTCGAACACCTGCCGCCACTGCGCTTCGGTTATGGTGCTGACGAATGGCTGCGCGATGGCCACGCCGCCTGCAAAGACAATGCCGCCCAGGGGCAAGGCCGCATCGTTGGCCATGGCGACCGCCGCTGCGATGCCCGGCGCATCGGCCAGATCACAATGCACGGCCACGCCACGGCCATCAAGGTCTGCTGCCACCGCTTGCGCGGCATCCAGACCCGACCGGTACCCCACCGCCACGCGCCGCCAGTCTGGCGCCAGCGCACGGCAGATCGCCGCGCCCAGCCCGCCGGATCCGCCGACGACCAGGACGCTGGCCTGTTTCATGCCGGAACCGGGCAATAGCGGGAAAGGTAATCCAGCAAGGTATCGGCAAAGATATCGTTGCTGTCACCTGTCACCATGTGGCCGACGCCGCGTGCCAGCACGACATCGAGCTGCGGTGTCAGCCTGCGGAAGACCGCTTCGCTTTCATCGGTGATGATTGTCGAATGTTCCGCGCGCACCAGTACGACCGGGTCCTTGAAACGGGCCGCCCCCTCTTCCAGCGCGATGCCTTCGGATGGCGGATTAAGGAACTGCGGCGAAACCGTTTTCGGATCCCATTGCCAGTAGAGGCGACCGTCTTCGCCCCGGCGCATGGTTTTTTCCAGCCGCGAAACGTCGCTGCGGCGCGGCAGGGAAAGGTGCGTGGCCAGCGCATCGGCGGCTTCATCGACCGTGGCAAAACCGCCCATGCTTGCGGCAAAGAAGCTGCGCATCGCGTTGACGCCAGCATCGCGCATGCGCGGAGCAACATCGGCCAGCAAGGCTATCGCAACCTTGCCGGGCCGCCGCGATCCGCCGACCAGCGCCGATTGCCCCCCGCGGGACGCCCCGACAAGCGCCACGGGGCGATCGAAGGAATCGAGCAACGCCTCGACATCGCGGGCATAGCCATCCAGCAGGTAATCGCCGTCCGCTGCCCAGTCGCTCTGCCCGTGGCCGCGCAAGTCGATGGTGCAGGCACGGTAGCCTGCCTGCCCGACCACCTGCGCAGCGCCGGTCCAGGAACGGCGGCTTTGCCCGCCACCATGGAAGAACAGCACGGGTGGCCCGTCGGCCGGGCCATAGGCATCGGCCCGCAAGGTCAGGCCATCGCCGGGTAATTCGACCACGGCCCGTGCTGTTGCATCCATCACGAAATCGGACAGCTTATTCGGCTGCGGCCAGCGGCACGATTTCGTTGAAGATCGGGTGTTCGCCCGGTCCCTTGTACGCGAACTTCTGCGGGGCGTGGTGCCACTTGCCGTCGTTGCGGCTTTCATAGGGGCTGGCCACTTCGATCAGGCAGCCATGCGTGCTCTTGGCGCCGACCCAGCTCCACTTCTGCCAGGTCATGTCAGGATCGTTGTAGGTCGCGCCATCGCCAGGCAGGTCCAGCCCTTCGGCACGCAGCTTTTCCATCGCGCCGGGAACGTCGTCGGTGGAGAAGCACAGGTGGTGCACATGTTCGCCCACCTTGTCGAGACGGCGGCCCATCGGGGTGCCGGGCGAAGGCTGGATGAACTGGATTTCGGTGCCATGATCGTTGACGAAGGTCGCCCACTTCATGCCGGCGTCATCGCCGCTCGAAAACTCGTCATACTTGACGATGCGCTGTTCAAGCTGGGCCGGATCGAGCACGCGCAGGATCTTGGTCCAGTCTTCGATCGCCTTGTCGAGATCGCGCACGACCATGCAAACATGGGCAAAGGGTCCGCTGGGCATTACGTTGTCTCCTTATGGATTGTTCAGTCGAATGGTGGCGGTCCCGGCGTTCACCGTACCGCGGCCTTCGATGTCGAGAGTGAATTCGCACTCAACACGATCACCGTCAACCGCGGTGATCCGGCCGCTGGCAACGGCCTTGTCACCGCCATAGACGTTATCGAGAAAGCGCGAATCCATCTTTTCGATGGTGCAGCCGGGAAAGGCCGCCATCAGCATGTTCATCATGTAGGCCACGTTGATCGGGCCCTGGTTGATGACGCGATCGCCCAGGCCCTTGGCCTTGACGACTTCGACATCGAGATGGATCGGATTGGGATCGGCCAGGAAAACCGCCCAGTCCTTCATCGCGTCGGCGCTCACGCTTTCGATCGTGAACGGCGCGATGGCATCGCCAATTGCGTAAGAGCCTGCGGCGTCGCTCATGCCAGTTCCTTTCGCGGCAGCACCCACACGTTGTCGGTCTCCAGGATCGCATCGCCGCCTTCGGCAGGATGAAGGCGCAGGCGGTAGGTCAACACGTCCATCACCCCCAGCTTGCGACTCTTCTTGCGCACGAGGCTGAGGATTTCGCCGGTAACGCGGTAAGGCTGGCCAACCATGATCGGCGCCATGAAGCGCACCCCGGACGACCCCATCATCGGGCCATCCTCGACGTCGAACTCACAGGTTTCGCACACCCCGGCGACGGTCTTGCCCATCGCCACCTGGGTGGCGACATAGTACCAGATCGGGTGCGCCGAGCCATCGGCCGCAGGCGTAACGCCGACCGAGCGGCACAGGCGATCGTTTTCATCTGCCGAAACAGTGAAGATCTTCGTCCCGTCGAGCGACGTCCCGGCAACATCCGGCGCGGGCGGCAGTTCGGCTTCTTCGGCCATCAGAACGACCTCGGCAGGCCGAAGCTTTCGGCAATCGTGTTGCGGACCATCTCGTTCGAGATTGGCGTCATGCGCAGGATGCGGTGATCGCGCCAGTACCGCTGCATGTCGGTTTCCGCCGAATAGCCCATGCCGCCCATGATCTGGATACCAAGGTCGGCGGCCTTGACCGCATTTTCGGTCGCCACCATCTTGAGCATGTTGGCCTCGGTGCCGCACGGCTTGCCTTCCGACTGAAGCTGCGCGACGTAATAGAGCAGCAGTTCGGTGGTCTTCTGCCAGGTGGCGATGTCCGCCACATAGTGCTGCAGGATCTGGAACCGCCCGATGATCCCGCCAAATGCCGTGCGCTGCTTCATGTAGGCAACGGCATCTTCAAGCACGCCGTCGATCGCGCCAAGGCACTGCGCGCCAACCATGATGCGTTCGTTGTTGAGCGTCGGCAGCATGGCATACCAGGCCTGCCCCGGTTCACCCAGAACGTCTTCGTCGGGCACGAACACGTCTTCGTAATGGACCTCGCACGAACCCATCGCGCGCATGCCGAGCTTGGGCAGCAGGGACGAAGTGATGCCGGGTGCCTTGGCATCGACGAAGAACATGGTCAGGCCATGGTGCTTCTTTTCAACGTTGGCATCGGTGCGGGCGAGCACCAGCAGGCGATCAGCCGCCTTGGCGCCGGTGGTCCACATCTTGGCGCCGTTGAGCTTCCAGCCACCATCGACCTTTTCGGCGCGCGTCTTCATTGCGCCCAGCACGTCGGTGCCGCCATCGGGTTCGGTCATCGAAAGCGACACGCGCAGTTCGCCCGCCGCCATGGCCGGCAGCCAACGCTGCTTCTGTTCTTCCGTGCCGACCGCGCTGATCGTCTTGGCGCCGCCAAACGAGGTCAGGCCCCAGGTCCACAACAGGCCGCCGGCGGTACGGGCAAACTCGCGCGCGAAGATCATCTGCATGACCACGTCGCCGCCAAGACCACCCCACTCTTCCGGGATGCCGATGCCGAAGAAGCCCTGCTCCTTCAGCTTGTCCCACAGCGGATAGGGATAATTCTCTTCGTCGGCTTCAAGCTGGCGCATCCAGTCCTTGGGGCATTCAGCCTCCACCCAGCGATGCACGATGTCCTTGAACGCCTGCTGCTCTTCGGTAAGCGAAAAATCCATGGCCCTGCTTATCTCCTGCTTGGCTTTGGCTCTAGCCGCGACCAACCCCCTGCAACCTATCTATCGACAGGCACGATAGTGCCTTTCAGGGCAGGCGCGTGCCACCCCGGACAAACGGGCGACTCCCGCTCTGTGTCACCCGTGCGATTGTGCGGCAAGCGCCGCGCGCGCGCCACCCCGCAGGGCAGCGCGGGCGGTTATTGCGGCGTCCACACCAGCGGCAGGGCGACCGGCTGGATCATGCCGAGATGGCAGGTCACGACATGGCCGGGCTGCAAGGTGAACGGCGGAATGCGGGCGAGGAACTCTTCCATCGCAATGCGCAGTTCACGGCGCGCCAGATGCATGCCGACGCAGGTGTGGATGCCGAAGCCGAAGCCGACATGGCGGGGGCGGCGGGCAAAATCCACGGTGCCGGGATTGTCGAACTCCGCCGGATCGCGCCCGGCCAGCGTGGTGGACATGCACACCTTGTCGCCGGGCATGATCTTCTGCCCGCGAATGGTCGTTTCCTTCTTGCAGGTGCGGAAGGTCGTGACCGCGCCATAGGCCCGCATCAGTTCATCGATCGCGTGGGGAATGTCCGCCGGATTGGCGCGCAGCGCGGCCTGGTCTTCCGGATGCGTCGCCAGGTGCCAGAACTGCAGGCCCATGTTGGTCGACACGGTATCCAGCCCGCCAATGAACAGGTTGAACATGAAGCCGACCAGTTCATCCTGCGTCAGCGGGCGGCCTTCGATTGTCGAGGTGACGCCAAAGCTGATGAGGTCGTTGCGCGGATTGGCGCGGCGATCGTCGATCTCGCTGCTGAGATAGGCCACGACCTTGTTCGTGGCGTCCGCGATCTTGGACAGATCGTGGTTGTGCAGGAGGTTCATTTCCCAGTCCATGAACTCCGCCACGCGATCGTGCGGCAGGCCCATCAGTTCCATGAACACCTTGATCGGGAACTCGAACGCGAAATCGGCCATGAACTCGCACGATCCGCGCGCGGCGAACCCGTCGATGTAACCGACGGCATATTCCCGGATCTTGTCTTCCAGCGCGGCCATCGCCTTGGGCGTGAAGGCGGGGTTGACCATCTGCCGGAACGGGCCGTGCGCCGGGGGATCAAGCTCCACCGGCGAATTGATCCACGTCCCGCCGGTCAGCTTGGAAAACGGCGAAAAGTCCTGCGTCGAATAATGATCGGTATCGAGATAGATCGCGCGCATATCTTCCATGCGGCGCGGAACCCATGCGGGCGTGCCGCCGGGATAGGCATGGGGCGCATAGATCAGTTCGGGACCTTCGTGCACCGAAGCCGCCAGCGTGTTGAACGGATCGACATCGGTCGTGGTGCCGAAGACGAACGGAAACGGGCGCACCAGTTCGGATGGCACATGATCGGGAATGACTGGTTCCGGAAAGGCGACTGCCATCTTATCTTCTCCCTTGTGTTTTCATGCCGCAGCAGGGCCGCAACGCGCATCGGCACGCCTGCCTGCGGCGCCCCGCCACCCGTTACGCCGCGCCATCAGCTTCGATCACGACAATGACATTGAACGAACGGTTCTGCTGCGGATCGGCGGCGATCCTTGCGGCAAGCGTTTCGGTCACGGCATCGAGCACTGTGCCACGATCGCGCCCCGGATCAAGCGCAGCGGCGAAGCTGGGGCCGTTGGCCGCGCGCATCATGTCGGCCCAGACCCGGCCAAGCTGCACCGCATCGCCGCTGTTGCGATAGGCATCCCAATACGGGTCCGGCGCCTGCACCGTGGCCAGATCGGCCAGACGCAGCCCGGTAACGCGACCGTCGCGGAACGGCGCTTCGATCTGGGCGGCAGAACGCCCGGCGGAAGGGGCGCTGATCCGCTCCAGTTCGCCCTGGCTGAGCAAGCCTGCATCGGCGGTGTCGACCCAGCTTTGCCAGAAGGCGTTCGCCATCCATTCGAAACCGTGCGATTCCGGCCCGCGCCCCATGAACTGGCAGACCAGACGCCCGCCGGGCCGCATCTCGCGCGCGCGGGCCTGGAGGAACGCCACCCAATCGGCATCAAGCTGCGCATCGATCGCGGCACGCACCGCAGGGTCGGCGCTGAACACACCCCAGCCATGGTCGGGCACCGGGCAGGGATTGCGGCTCATCCAGTGGAGCGCGTTGGAGGTCCAGCCCAGATCGACACTGTGCATCGGCAGGACTTCACCGAAGTGCGAACGACCGATTGCCATCGGATAGACGTTGGCGCGCCCGGCCAGATAGCTGGTGGGATCTTCGTCCAGCACGGTGAACAACGAGGTGAAATCGTTCGACGGCAGATCGACATGGCTGATCACGATCGGGCGATCCGGCCCGATCCGGGGCCGCAGCGCGTCAATCGCCGATGCCATCGGGATCATCGAATTGCGCCCTTGCGACGCGCCATAGTCCGCAATGCCGAACGGCGTGGTTGACGCCGCCGCAACCGGGTATTCCGCCGCCGCCGCCACGAACAGCGGCAGAGCGGAGCCGAGGTTGGCGGCCTGCAAGGCGGAATTGCGGTTGTAGAACCCGCCGCCCTGCATTGCCGCGGTCGGCGCTGGCGCGTCCTGGCTCAAGCCGCGTCGCCCATCGCGCCGAACACGCGCTCGGTTTCCTGCAGGTCAAGGTATTCGCGCACCCCCACCACGCGCCCGTCACGCACGGTGAACAGGTGGTGGTAGTGGTTGCGATAGGCGCGCCCATCGGGGAACTCGAAATTGCCGCGCGATTCCACGGCAACCCTTTCCCCTTCGGCGGTCGTGGCAACAATGGTGGTCTGCGCCACCGTGGCCATGCCCAGCATCTGCTGCATCTGCGTCAACAGCGTTTCGAGATCGAGCATGCCCACGCCCGAAACGTACCACGCCACGTCCGGAGCAAGGATCGACCGGATCGTTGCAAGGTCGCATTTGTCCAGCGCCTGCATCAGGGTGATGACAAGATCGCGGTTGCGGTCCGCCAGCGCCTGGGCATCCTGGCTTTCGGCAAGTGTGGTCACGGCATTCCTCCCCGGTGGTGCAGGCGCGTCCGCCCGCTTACTTGGCGATATAGGTCGCGGTTGCTGCGGCCAGTGCGCCAAGATCGACACCGGCCTTGTCGCCCGCATCCATCGCTGCGCTCACGTCCTTGACCATGTAGCGGCGAACGGTTTCAAGGATGCCCGCCGGGTCTTCATCGACAAAGCGCGCCATCACGTCGCTGGCGCCGCTGCACTGGATCAGCGCAGCCGCGGTGGACGAACGTTCAAGACCAAGGCCCTGAGCCAGACGCAACGCATCGGAGGCAAGCTGGATGTGGCCGGCAAACAGGATGTTGTTGACCAGCTTGATCGCCCGCCCGGCACCGCTGGCGCCGACGTGGAAGATCGCGCGGGCAAAGGTATCGAAGACCGGGCGGCCGCGCTCGATCGCATCGGCATCACCGCCGACCAGCAGTGTCAGCTTGCCCGATGCCATTTCCGATTGCATACGGCTGAAGCAGGTATCGAGGATGGCGATGCCTGCGGGCACGCTGGCGGCAATCGCCTGAATCGATTCGATGCTGCCCGTTGTGAACACCGCCACGATCGCGCCGGGCTTGAGCAGGTCGATGACGCCTTCCGGGCCGGTCAATACATCGGCCACCTGATCGTCCGAAAAAACCGCCAGACAGACCAGATCGGCATCCTGCGCAGCTTCGCGCGGCGAGCCGACCAGCACCAGCCCCTGCGCGTCCTGCGCAGCCGGGGGCTTTACGTCATAGGCGCGCACCTGATGGCCGCCAGCCGCCACTGCCTTTGCCGTGGGCAGGCCCATCTGGCCCAGTCCGATCCATGCAACCTTCATCGTCCGTCCTCTCTTGCGCTCAATGCGCGCTGTACGCACCATCGCTTGCGTCAGGCGGCGGCGCAGGACGCCTATCGCACGTCAGGTCGACGCACGACGCAGCACCGGCGATCAGGCGTATTCGGCCAGCCGGTCCAGCCCGCGCACCGGATCGGTCACCCCGTCCCACGCCAGATGCGCGCGGTGCATCCGCGCCATCGATTCTTCCATCGCCGAAGAGATTTCCATCAGTTCGATGAACGCGCCATCGGCGCTGCGGGTATCGAACAGGCAGAACCGTTCACCCGAAGGCATCCGCCCGCTGAACGCCACCGCATGGCCTCTGGCCGAAAGGCGCGCGAAATTGGCATCATACGGGCCGCGCAGCATGACGTGGTGATAGCCGTGGCCGCTTTCCTCCAGCATTTCGCGGAACACCGATGGGCCATCGTTGGTCTGCTGCAGCAATTCGATCAGCAGTCCGCCCGAAAAGCCGAACGCCACTTTCATCGCCACTTCCGTGGGATTGCCACGATAGAGCTGGCCGGGCAGCACCGGCACGTCGAACACGAAGAACGGCCCCGCCCCGATGGTGCCGGTCCAGTGGTCCAGCGCCGGGCCGAGATCGGCCACGACCTGGCAGAGTTCAAGAACGGATCCGGTCGGTTGCATCGGCGTATCCTTGTGCTGGCAATAGTTTTGGCGCGTCAGGGCAGCCACTGCGCGGCGCGGGTGCGCGTGCCGTGATCGCGCGCGCGTTGCGTCAACTGGCGGCGGCGCCCGGCAATGTCGATGCGCGGCACCTGCGCGGGCACCACGGCGTCCACGTCGGCCAGATCGAAGACCTGCACCGTGCGGATGAAGGTGGCGGGATCAGCCGAAGCGGGTACGCCCTGCCAGCGGGTCAGCATCCAGCCTTCGACCAGGTTGGTCGTGTCGATCCAGTTGGCAATGCCGGGATCGACCGCGCTGAGCACATAGCTTTGCGTGCCATCGGCGCTGGGGGCAACCTGCGTGCTGTTGAGGCTGACCAGCCGCACCATCGGATCGGGTGAAATCGTCCACGGGTCGGCAATCTGGAACCCGGAATAATAGCTGCCTGCCGGATCGAGCGTGACCAGCAGCGCCTCGCCATCGGCCAGCCGGAAGCGTCCGCCCGCCAGGTAGCCCCAGCCGCCATCGCGCCCGTTCGGCCCCACCAGCCGGTTGGGTTCGGGCAGGCCAAGGAAATCGTCCTTGAAATGGCTCCAGAAATGGACCCACGCCGGCATATCGGCAATGACCTTGGCGGCGATTTCATCTTCGCTGCGCGCGCGGTGCGCGGCGGGCGGATCAAGCCGCCGGACAGACACTTCGGCGGGAAGCTGGTTCCAGTCGCGCTGGCTGTCGCGGGTATAGACCTGGTGCAGCTTGCCCGGCTCGGTGCGCAGATGGCGCGGCCCGCCCTCGCCCGGCCCCACCGTCACGATCACCGGATCGGTCGGCCGCGCCGGATCGCGCAAGTCCTGCAATGTAAACGCGCCAAGGTTGCGGCCCAGCCCGGCGTGGTGGTCCGGCTCCACTTCCAGCACCACGCTGAACTGCGGCGGGTCGGCGGAAAAGCGGATGGTGATTTCGTAGTTGCCATCGCCATCCACCGGGATTTCACGGTTGAAATTGTCCGGGTTGTCGATGGCGACCGCTGCGCCCTGATAGACGTGGCCGTACCAGTTGCGCGGTGCATTGCTGATGTTCCACACCACTTTGGGATCGGCCGGGTCGCCGTTCGCCTCGCGCATGGCAAGGCCCAGCACCCACTGGTCCAGCGCACGGTCCAGCCCGGCAATGCCGTCAAGCGTGGCGGCCAGCGGATCGGCACGCATGGCGATGCGGGCCGCTTCGCGCGCGGCACGCACATCGGCGCGTTCGATCAGCCGCAGCGAAAGCCGTTCGGCTTCTGCCTGATCGGGCGTCCAGAGCGGATTGGCGCTCACGAGATGGTCCCCACGCGCCCGCCTTCGGTAAAGATCGTGCTGCCGGTGGTATAGCTCGACGCATCGCTCGCCAGCAGGATCGCCGCGCCTACTGCCTCGTCCGCCGCGCCGAACCGCTTGATCGCGTTGCGTTCGGCCAGCCCCAGCCCGCGGTGGATTTCCGCCTCCTGTCCGTCCGGGCTCATCGAGCCGACGCACAGGCAATTGACGCGGGTGTGCGGGGCCTGCGTCTTGGCCAGTTCGCGCACCAGGAACAGCAGCGCGGCCTTGCTCACGCCATAAGCGACAGCGGGCGGGATCGGGGTAAAGCCGCCGCAGCTCTGTACCGAAATGATCGACCCCTTGCCGTGGGCCTTCATGTCGGCCTCGGTCAGTTCCGCCAGCCGCCATGTCGCCATCACGTTGACGTCCATGGCCGTTTGCCACACCTCATCCGTGTTGGCCCACAAGCCGCCATCCCTGGCATAGACCACCCCGGCGGCGGCGTTGTTGAACACGATGTGGATCGGCCCGAAGGCATCGTGCGCGGTATCGACCAGCTTGCGCAGATCGTCCTTGCTTGCCGCGTCCACCGCGACCGCCCGCGCCCGACCGCCGCCTTGCGCGTTGATTTCGGCGGCAATGCGATCCAGCCGGTCCTGGCTGCGCGCGGAAATGACCACGTTGGCGCCGAGTTCGGCATAGGCCTTGGCCACGTGTTCACCGACGCCGGGGCCGACCCCGGTGAGGATTGCGGTGCGGCCATCAAGCCGGAAGCGGTCGAGTACGCTCATGGGAATTACCCTTCGTTGCGGGTGGCGGGCGCCAGCAGGTGCCCGAACCGGGCGTAGTATGGCGCAAGGCGTTCGCGCACTTCGTCCGGGTCGATGCCGAACTGTTCGGCGCTGTGCTTGTGCCGCCCCAGCCGCTTGGCGGCGGTGTTCTGTTCCAGGAAGCCGGTGATGCGGGCCTGATGCTCTGCCGTGAACGGCAGATCGAAACGGTCGTAGATGCGGCGGATCGCGCCCATCGGATCGGCCACCACTTCGCCATGGCCAAGGTCGATGATGCGCCCGGCAATGTCGGGGCGCGCATCGCGGGCCTTGAGGCCACGTTCAAGCCCTTCGCTCCACGTTTCGAACACGCTGCGGCCCACGGCCTTGAGATCCTTGTCCGCGCCAACCGCCGCAAGAAACGCCGCGATCATGCTCGACAGCGATGAAAAGGTCAGCACCGGATCGCGGTGGGTCCACACCAGCATCGCACCGGGATAGGCTTCCACCAGCCCCGGCAGATCGAACAGGTGCTGCGGCGATTTCAGCGTCCAGCGCCCCTGCGGCCCCTTCCACTGGAACTGCTGGAGCAGCCGCTTGTGCGTGCGATACTGCCCTTCGGCCACCGTGCCCAGCAGCCATTTGGCGAAATCGGGCACGCCCAGTTCGGCGGGGAAGTTGGTGCTGGCAAAATGCATCATCATGCCGTGGTTGCATTCGCCCGGCTGGGTGCAGTCCATGCGCTGGATGTCGCGCAACTGCGGGGCATGGGCCAGCCAGTTTTCATAGATCGCCTGCACCTGCGCAATGCGCGGATCGGTGTCGAAGGTGGCCTTTTCCGGGGCGGGCCAGGGAATGTACCACTCCCATTCGGTCGGCGCGCGGGCGGCCGGATCAAGACACAGCAGGTCATAGGTGATAGTCGTGCCGGTGCGTGGCAACCCGCACACGATCAGCGGCGATCCCACATCCTGCGCGGCGATTTCAGGATGGTTGCGATCGTCTTCGGCCATGCGCAGGCGCATCGCCAGGATCTTGGTGATGTTGGCGCGTGCGGTGGCGCGCAATTGCGGCGGCGGGTCCATCGCCTCGACCGCCTTCACCAGTTCGTGAAACCCGGTCATGAAGCTCAGGTCCGGGCCGAAATCGGTATAGCCGGTCTGCGCCTGCGCATCCGCGATCAGGGCCGCGGGGTCGAGCGGAACGGTTGCGTCGGTTGCTGCGGCCTGCGCCATTTCGTCAATCCCTGTCCCAGGTGCCGGTCCGCTTGCGGGACCGTGCGCCCTTGCTGTTTCCGACCGGCAGGCCGATGCGCCACCTGCCGGGAGAAAGGGCCGGTCGCCCCGGAACGCAACCGACCATGTCCGTGGCTGGCCGGATCAGAGACCCTTGGCGGCCAGCGCGCGCTTCAGTTCCGTGGTCAGCGGCCCCATGTCCTTGGGCGCTGCGCCGTGCAGCAGGATTTCATCCGCCCCGGCATCAAGATAAGCCATAAGCTGGTCGGCGCACTGCGCCGCAGTGCCCACCGCCGCGCCTTCATCGATCCATTGCTGCGGCAGGATCTGCCCGACATCGACCAGTTCCTGGCGGGTATAGGCCTGATCGGCAGGCTTGCCGTTGAGGCTGGCGATCTTGGGATGGGCGCGAATCTGGTCCAGCACCGCCTTGTCCCATTCGTTGATCTCGACGATCAGATCGCCAAAGCCGGGCAGTTCGAAATAGGTGATCGCGCGGCCGCGCACCACGGCATCCTCTTCGTCCTTGGGCAGATCGGGGGCAACGATGATGTTGTGGTAGATGCGCACCGCCATCGGATCGCGCCCGGCCTTTTCAGCGGCCTCGCGCACGATCCGCGCGCTGTTGCGCACGCCCTGCGGCGATACGAACGGGTGCAGCAGCACGCCGTCGCAATGGGCGCCGGCAAACTCCAGCGACTTCGGCCCGATTGCGGTGAAGATGATCGGCGGCTGCGGCCCATCGTACTTGTCGGTCAGCTTGAGCATCGGGAAATTGCCCATGATGCCTTCGTAGTTGACCGTTTCGCCCGCCCACAGGCGCTTCATGATCGAAATCGTGTCGGCCAGCCGGTCCATCGTGATCGGCGGCGATCCCAGCATCTTCATGTAGGCCGGAACGGCCCGCGCGAACATCACGCGGAACCGGTCGTCCGACAGCGCCTGCATCAGGTTGGCGGTGCTGGCGGTGACGATGGGATGGCGCATCGTGGCATAGAAGGTGCCGGTGATGCGGATCTTCGAGGTCGCCTGGGCAACCGCCCCTGCCAGAACAGCGGGCTCCTTCAGCGCGAAGCGTTCCGAAATCCACACGCAGCCAAGACCGATGCGTTCCGCCTCGATGGCTTCTTCGATGCCGCGTCGCGGATCGCTCACCCGGCCGGGGAGGATGTAAGTGCCAAACTTGTCGAAAAGCGCCTGTGCGCCGGGTTCGGTCAGGGTCATTGTGGTTCTACCTCTTTCATTCTGACAGTCCCGTGCGAGACGCCTTGTGCAAAGCCGCCTGTCCTTTGGCAGGGCCGCGCGCAACATTCCCTTCCGGGCAGCATTGCCATGCCATCAGGGCCATGCCATCGGGATGGCTGTGGCTTCAGGCCTGAGTCGCCAGCAGGGTCTGGATGCGCCACTGGCCATCCACCCGCCGCAGCGTAATGGCATAATCGGAAAAGGCCATGGGCTTGCCCTCATTGCCCCAGTCGGTGACCAGGCCATAGGCGGTGACCTTGGCCAGATCGTCCTGCGCGCCGGGATCGACCGCAATGCTGGTGATCTGGTGGCGCCATTTGCCGCCACCCTGCTGGGTGACAACCGAGGGCATCATGCCGACCTGCTCATGGCCTTCAAGGCGCATGGCCCCGGCAACCTCGAACACCCCGTCCGGCGTGAACAGGGCGGTCCAGCCTGCGGTGTCGCCATGATCGACGCTGTGGCAGTAGCGCGCAAACAGTTCGCCAATGGCAATCCGGTCGTCGCTGGTGATGGTGCCCATTCTTCCGCTCTCCGTCCATTCGGCCCGTTCGTGCAGGCCCTGCGGCAATCATCCGCAGGATCGGCCGTTCGCCCCCTTTCTTGCGGTAGGTACGGGCGGATATTGCAGCGATAGATTGCACGCCGACATATCAGGGCCACTGCGCCCTGCCGGGAGGGAATTGATGACTAACGAATGGGACGCGATCGTTATCGGATCGGGCGCCGCCGGGCTGACCGCTGCGGTTACCGCAGCGCGCAAGGGGCTGACCGTGCTGGTCGTCGAAAAGACCGACGTTTTCGGCGGGACGACCGCGATTTCCGGCGGCGGCATCTGGATTCCCGGCAACCACCACCAGCTTGCCGCAGGGATTCCCGAACCGGCGGGCGCGGCGCGCAAGTACATCGGCGCGCTGGTGGGCGAAAAGATCAACGGACCGGCGGTCGACGCCTATCTGCAGGCCGGGCCGGAAATGGTCCGTTTCCTTGAAGACCAGACCGAAGTGGCCTTTGCCCTGGCCGACCATTCGCCCGACTGGCATCCCGAACTGGAAGGCGCCAGCAAGGATGGCCGCCTGCTGCGCCCGCTGGAATACCGCACGCAGAAGCTGAACGGCTATGCCGACCAGCTTCGCCTGCCGCGCAGCGAGTTCAACGCCCCGGTCGGGTTCATGGTCGACCTGCCCGACCTGCCGCATCTCGATGCGATGAAATCATCGCCCAAGTCGATGTTCTACATGATGAAGATCGTCGGCCAGTACGCGCTGGACAAGATGATGGGCCGCAAGCGCGGATCGCGCATCACCATGGGCAACGCCCTGGCGGCGCGCCTGCTGCGTTCGGCGCACGATGCCGGCGTCACGCTGTGGCGCAATACCGGCGTGACCGGGCTGATCGGCGGGCCGGACGGCATCACCGGCGTCCGCGTCGAACGCGATGGCAAACCGCTGGAACTCAAGGCGCGCAAGGGCGTGGTCCTGGCCACCGGCGGCTTTTCCGCCAACGAACAGCTTCGCCGCGCCTACATGCCCTACCCCGACCAGCACATCTCGATCATGGCCGGGTGCAACACCGGCGATGGCATGAACATGGGGCTGGAAGCCGGCGGGATCATCGACGGTGAAAACGTCGCCAACGGGGTGTGGTCGGTCGTTTCCACGATGATCCGCCCGGACGGGACGAAGGCGATCTATGCCCACCTGATCGACATGGCCAAGCCCGGCTGCATCGCGGTGGACAAGGCGGGCAAGCGATTCGGCAACGAAGCCTCGAACACCTTTGTCGACTACATGCACAAATCCGGCGCGGTGCCCGCGTGGCTGGTGGCGGATTCGGCCTTCGTCAAGAAGTACGGCCTTGGCCTGTCGCTGCCCGGCGGCGGCGCGATCAAGAAGCTGGTGGCCGCAGGCTACCTGCTCGAAGGCGCGACGCTGGCCGAACTGGCCGGCAAGATGGGCGTCGATGCCGCAGGGCTTGCCAGCACCGTGGCCGCGATGAACGGCTATGCCGTGACCGGCAAGGATCCTGAGTTCAACAAGGGCGACAGTTCGCTCGACCGCGATCTGGGCGATCCGCGCCACACCCCCAACGCCTGCCTCGGACCGATCGAAAAGGCGCCGTTCTATGCGGTGCAGATCTTCCCCGGCGATGGATCGACCACGGTGGGCCTGCGCATCGACGGCGAGGCACGCGTGCTGGATACTGCGGGCAAGGTCATCCCCGGCCTCTATGCCGCAGGGCTTGACGCCAATTCGCTGTGGCGTGGCAATGCCCCGGCGCACGGCTGCAATGTCGGCCCGGCCATGACGCTGGGTTATATCGCGGCGCGCAGCATCGCCGCCTAGGTCCGGGTCTTGCAATGACGAACCCTACCGCCAACCGCTGCGTCGTGCTGGTCAACCGGCCGGCAGGCGTGGCCCAGGCGGACGATTTCGCCATCGTCGAGGCCGCGCTGCCGACCCTCGCCGCAGGCCAGGTCCTGGTGCGCAACCACTATCTGTCGGTGGACCCGGCGATGCGCGGATGGACGGCCGACACCGGCAACTATTCAACCCTCGTCGGCATCGGCGAGGTGATGCGCAGCTTGTGTTCGGGCGAAATCGTCGCTTCGGAAAACCCGGACTTTGCCGTTGGCGAATACGTGACCGGCTGGTTCGGCTGGCAGGACTATGCCGCTGTTGGTGCGGACCGCATCGTGCAGCGCACGACGCGCGAGGAAGCCCGGATGGCACTGGGCATTCTCGGCCTGAACGGCACGACGGCGCTGCTCGCGCTGACGACAATTGCCGAGCCGCGCGCCGGGCAGACCGTGGTCGTATCGACCGCTGCGGGCGCGGTCGGATCGGCGGTGGGCCAGATTGCCCGCATCCACGGCTGCCGCACCATCGGCATCGCCGGTGGCCCTGCCAAGGTCCGCGACTGCACCGGGCTTTTCGGGTTCGAGGCGGCGATCGATTACCGTACCGAAGATGTCGGCGCGCGGCTGGCCGATCTGTGCCCGGACGGGATCGACATCTATTTCGACAATACCGCTGGCGCGATCTCGGACGCGGTCATGCCGCATCTGGCGCTCAAGGCGCGCGTGGTCGTGTGCGGCACGGCGTCCTACGATCGCTGGGATCCATGGCCGACCGGCCCGCGCGTGGAACGGCATCTGCTGGTCAAGCGCGCGCGGATGGAAGGCTTCGTGCTGTTCGATCACATGCACCGGCTGGAAGAAGCCGTGGCAACCCTGCGCGGCTGGATCGCGGAAGGGCGCCTTGCCTTCCTGGAAGACGTGCTCGAAGGGATCGAGGCCTGCCCCGATGCTCTGGCCGGACTGTACCGGGGAGAGAACCGGGGCAAGCGGATCGTCCGGCTCGTTTAACCGGCACCTTCCATGAAGGCCTTCAGATCGGCGTAATGCGGCTGATGGATCAGCCCGCCGCCGGAAATCGAGATGTTCTCGCCCGTGATGTAGCGGGATTCGTCCGAGGCCAGGAACGCGACCAGCGCGGCGATATCATCGGGCGTGCCGAACTCAGGCGTCAGGATATGGCGCTTGATGATGTCCTTCAGGCCCGGCACCGTCTTGTCCAGCGCCTCGGTCAGGACGACGCCCGGCGCGATGCTGTTGCAACGAATGTTCTGGCTGCCGTGCTGCGTGGCGACATAGCGCGTCAACGTGATGATCGCGCCTTTGGTGGACCCGTAGGCGATGCGCGCCAGATCCCCGGCGGTGCCCGAATTGGACGCGGTGTTGACGATCGACCCGCCGCCATTGGCGATCATGTGCGGAATGGCATAGCGGCATCCCAGCAGGTAGCCGGTCAGGTTCACGTCGAGGATTTCCTGCCAGATTCCGAGCGGAATGTCGGTGGCTGTCGTATCCTGCGCCGATTTGGCGGGATCGGTCATCGCCGCGTTGTTGTGCAGGATGTCGAGCTTGCCGAAATGGGCCACGGTCTGGTCCACCAGCGCCTTGACCGAATCCGCGCTGGCCGCGTCGAACGCCACGGCGATGGCGGCATCGCCCAGCGGTTCGGCCGCGCGGCGGGCCGATTCCTCGAAAATGTCGGCCACGGCAACCCGCGCCCCTTCGGCCACGAGCCGCCGCGCAACCGCCGAACCGATACCGCCGCCGCCGCCGGTAACGATCGCTACCTTGCCTGCCAATCTGCTCATTTCATCATGTTCCCGATAGTGAAGGTTTCCCGGCCGCACCAACGCGCGCCGGTGGGTTATTGCAGCATGCCCGGCCGCATGCGGTAATCGCGCGGGGTCATCCCCGTTGCGGCGCGGAATGCTGCGGAAAAGGCCGACGAACTGCGGAAACCGCAGCGCCAGCTTACTTCCTTTATCCGCAGTTCGTCCGATGCCAGCAGATCCTTGGCCAGATCGATCCGGCAGCGCGCGATGAAATCGCCGATGCTGACCCCGGTGGCCTGCTTGAACACCCGCGCCACGTTGCGCGTGCTCATCCCGCAGGCGCGGCCGATGTCCGAAATGCTCAGCGCGCTGGACAGGTTCTCGCGGATATATTCCTCGATCCGCCGCGCCTGGTGCGGCAGGACCGTTCCGTTTGACGGGTCGTCGATCAGTTGCGACCAGCGCGCCAGCTCGACCGTCGCGGAGATCGCCATGGCTTCGAGCAACGGCCCGGCGGCAAAGCCGGGCGCGGCCAGTTCCCCCGCCATGGCCAGAAGATGACGGCGCAGTGCGGTATTCTGGATATCGGCGTGCGGGATGGCGCGATGCAACGGGTTGGCATCCTCGAAGACATTTTCAAGGAACGTGTCGCCAAACGACATGCACAGCAGCTTGCGCCGTTCGAGCGCGGGCTGGCCCCAGTATACGGCGTTGGGCGGCAGGTACAGCACGCTGCCCGAATATTGCGGTTCGGCCCAGCGTTCCGAACGCAGGATGCTGCGCCGCATCGCCCCGTTGAGCGAGATATCGAGATAGTGGCGCCGGGGCAGCAGTTGCCCGGCGGTCGGACGGACCCAGTCATACGTCCTGACATCCAGGGTCAGGTCGTGGGCGGCGAACCGCGCGAGGATTTCAAAATCCGCCACGAAGTCCGCATTGAGGTCCGACCAGTCGCTTTCGGGCCGGATTGGCATGCTTGATCCCACTCCTCCGGTCCCCGACGCCGGCATGATCAACGATCCCCGCCCGCCGCAGCAGCCTTCTTGGCCTTGACGTTGGCCTTCGCCGCCTCGATCCCGCGAAACAGCGCGGTGGTGTTCCCGGCACCTGCATAGAACAGCAGGAAATGGGGCATGAACTCCAGTTGCTCGTCGGTGAACTCATCGTTGAGCAAGCCGCCGGTCATCTGCGTTTCGATCAGGTCGGCGCGGCCCAGCAGCGTCGTCAGCCCCAGCACCATCAGCCGCTTTTCGCGGATGGTGAAGGCCGGATCGGCCCACAGGTTGCGGAACTGGTTGGTGACGATTTCCCGGTTGAAGCGGTGGTCCTTGAACGGCTCCATCATCGCCGAATAGCCTTCGCCATACACGGCATCGACGGTTTCAAGACCCTGCTGCCAGGCCTCTTCGTTACTGGTCACGCGGCAATTCTCCTGCAATCCGGTTGCGTTCAGACGTCAACCCTGGTGTCCATAAGTTCGCGCATCGTTTCGCCCGAAATGCCGATCTGGCCCGCAATATCGAGCATGTCCCAGTATTCGCGCCAGAACACGATGCGGTCCTGATCGTCGACGGTGAAAACCCCGGCGACGTTGGTGATGATTTCCTTGCCGCCGTCGATCAGCCGCACGCGATCGACCCGCTCGGTAAAGACCGTGTCGCCGGAACTGGCGATGTTGAGCAGTTCGCAATCGCAATCCTTGTAGATGCGGTACTGGCGTTCCGCTTCGGCGCAGATGGCATCGGCGCCGTAGACGACATTGGCCAGCGGCACGACCGCCTGCCAGCGCGCATCGGGCGCAAGGGCGGCGCGGATCTTTTCAAGATCGAGCTTTGCTGTGTGAAAAAGCGCCAGGAACTTCCTTACCGCTGCTTCCTTGCTGTTCGACATCGCTCGCTCCATCCTCTCGTGCCGTTGTGGCCTTTGCCCGCCGTTGTGGCTGTCGGGTGGAATTGGACAGAGTGGCGATTGCATCACACCTTCCTGTTGGCAGGGTCCAATCGCGCCATTGCGGCCAGAAACTGACGGCAACAGGCAAGGCCGCCGCAAAACCCGGCGCCGGACGTGCGGTTGTCGCGGGACTCTCCCCGGCACGCGCCGCTCCACCTGTCGCGCCGCAACAGCCGTTGCGGTTGCAGGCGATGAAACACAACGGACCGTTTGCGGTCCGGTACAGAGAGGAGTTGATCGGATGACACAGGAAGCAGCAACGCAAACCCGCATGGTGGACCCGAACATGGTGCCCCGCCCCTACCCTGGCCGCACGGAATTGCTGCCTGCCGGCCGGTTCACGCCCGACGCGCAATGGCTGGGTTCGCTGATGGCCAACAAGTATCCCGGTGTGGTCGCCGAAAAGCTGGAAGTGGTGCAACTGTTCGACAGCCACACCACCAAGCTGCGAGTCGCGGTCGACTGGAACGAGGCTGGAAAGGCCGCCGGCCTGCCGCGCAACCTGTGCGTGAAGGCCAACTGGTCGGGCATGTTCGACGATGTCGATATCCATGCGCTCGAAGCCCGTTTCTATCATTTCCTTACCGACAACCTCACCGCCCAGACCGCCAAGTGCTACTACTCCGACTGGGACGATGACGGTTCGGGCCGGGGCGTGGTCGTGCTCGAAGACCTGGTCGATCGCGGCGGCAAGTTCGGCCACAGCACGCAGCACTGCGGCATCGACGGCATTGCCAGCGCGCTGGCCGATCTGGCCAAGCTGCACGGCGGTCTGTGGGACAGCCCGCTGATCACCCCCGAAGCGGCGCCCTGGCTGCCAACCTCGATGAACGTCCCGGTCGACCACGATCAGGTGCGCATCATGTGGCACTGGATCAACGAAAACCTCAAGGATCCGAACTTCTGCGCAATCGCGCCGAAGCACTATCTGGACGATCCGCGCCGGGTGGAGCGGGCGTTCGACAAGCTGACCGAGTTCGAGCGCGCATTCGAAGCGCCGTACTGCGTCATCCTGGGCGATTGCCACCAGGGCAACACCTATATCCTGCCGTCGGGCGAACGCCTGTGGCTGGACTGGCAGCTTGGCCGTCGCGGCCGTCCGTGGCGCGACCTGACCTACTTCACCGTCGGTTCGCTGACGATCGAGGAACGGCGCCACCACCACAAGGATCTGATCGCGCACTACCGCGATTGCCTGATCAAGGAAGGCGCGACCAACGTGATCGATCTCGAAACGATCTGGACCGAACAGATCCCGCGCTGGGTGATGTACGGCATCCAGGCGTGGGTGGCGAACATGGACTACTGGGGCCAGAACGGCCTGCCGATGAACGAACGCTTCTTTGCCGCCGGCGAAGACCTCGGCACGTGGAAGCTGCTGCTGGGCGAATAATCGCCTTGCCCGGTGCGCGCGCCGCCACGGCCGGTGGTGCGCGCATGCGGGTGGCGGACAGGCGCGGACAGAAGCAATCATGCTGCGCGAAAAAGGACAGCAAAAAGGGCGCGCTCCTTGCGGAACGCGCCCTTTTCCTGCGCTGCGGCCCGGTGGCCGGCTGGCGCTTACTTGTAGGGATCGACCGGCTGCGGCACTTCGATGACTTCAAGATCCTTGAGCATCGTGAGCACGTCGGAGATCGAGTAGATGTGGTCGATCTTGTCGCCACGGAAGCGCAGCCACGAGAACCACACAACGTTCAGTTCGTTGCCGGTCGGCTGGACGCCCATGTAGGGACCGCCGGTGTGCTTGCCGTGGTGGTGGCAGAGCACGCAGATTTCGTTTTCGCCACGGCCCCACGCCTTGAGCGTGCGGTAGAGGCTGGGCGGGAAGGTCTTGTACAGGCCCTGCGGCGAGGTCTTCCAGTTGAAGTACGTGCCAAGGTCAGGGCGGTTCGGGTTGTCATAGGTCATGGTGTCGGTGTTGAAGAACACGTCCATGCCGTCCCAATCGCCACGATTGATGACTTCATGCAGGTTCATCCAATGCTCGACCATGAACTTCTGGCGAGGGGTGAGGCCTTCCGTGATTTCGTCGCGCTTTTCCTGCGACAGGACGAAATCGGCTTCGGTAAAGGGGGCAAGGCCCATGTCAGTCTCCTAGATAATCCGCACGCGGCGGGGGTGTTCGGGCGTGGCCGGAACAGCATCCCGGCGGGCGACCCTCTCTTTGACGAGCGCGCCGCACGCTTCAACCTACCATTGGAGAGGCGGTTGCACGTCTGCGGCCATGCGAAGCTGCAAAAATTACAAGACGGGCGAAAGGGAGAGCGCCATGGCGATCAGCGTACAGGAAATGTCGGACCGCTTCGAGATCCAGGATCTGCTGGTTGGCTATTGCTATGCGGTGGATTCGCGCGATTTCGACAAGCTCGACGATTACTTCACCGCCGATGCCTTCATCGATTATTCCGAGATGGCGCTGTTCAAGGGCACCCTGGCCGAAACCAAGGCGTTCCTGACCAACAGCTTCAAGCAGGTTCTTGCTGCGCAGCATGTGGTATCCACCACGCGGTACGAATTCGCCGCCGACGGCCAGAGCGCGAAGACCAAGACGGTGTGCTACAACCCGATGACGGTTACCAACGGCACCGAAACCGATACGATGATCTGCGGCCTGTGGTACATCCACGATCTGGTGCGCACCCCCGACGGCTGGCGCATCGCCCGCCTGTACGAGGAAAAGAGCTATCTCATCGGCGTGCCCGAATGGCTGAAAAGCCAGATGGGCTGAAGCGCCTGTGCAGCATGGTATGCAAAACCATCCTGCTTGACAGTGCAGCGGCACATCGCGTTCCACGGGCCGCATTCCGGCGCAACCGCGCCTTTCCGACCATCAGCGGGCCAGACATCCAATGCAGCGTTTCCTGAACATCACTTTCCTTGTCATCATGCTGGCCAGCGGGCTGGCGCTGGCGGCACTGGGCACGCAGCTTGCCACGCTGGGCGGGTCACCCTGGTACCTGATCAGCGGAATCGTGATGATCGTGACCGCCGCGCTGGGGTTCGCCCGCAAGCCGGTTTCGATCCGGCTGTTCTGGGCGTTTCTGGCGGCGAACCTGATCTGGGCGCTGTGGGAAGTCGGGCTGGACGGGTGGGCGCTGGCCCCGCGCCTGGCGATGCCGTTCTGCCTTGGCCTGTGGATGCTCTCGCGCGGCTGGCGCGCCCATGTCGGGATTACGGCTCCGCTGCCCGGCGGCACAGTGCTCTGGCGCGGTCTGGGGCTGGCGGTCGTTGCGTCGGTGGGCGTGCTGTTCTGGATCAACGCCACGCCGGACGCGACCAGCGCGGCCTATGGCCCGGCGCCCGCTTCGGCGCAGCAGGGGGACTGGATCGCCTATGGCAACGACCGTGGCGGTTCGCGCCATTCGCCGCTGGCCCAGATCACGCCCGCCAATGTCGGCAATCTGGAACGGGTATGGAGCTACCACACCGGTCCGGCCCCGGCAGGCAGCCGCCCGTCCTTTCAGGTCAACCCGCTCAAAGTTGGCGACAAGGTCTATCTGTGCACCGGCTACAACGATGTCATCGCGCTTGACGCCGAAACCGGCGCGCAGGTGTGGCGCCATCGCGCCCGCGCCGATAACCGCGGCGTCTATGGTCTGGCCTGCCGCGGCGTGACCTACTACGCGGTGCCCGATGCACAGGGCCATTGCGCCCGGCGCATCTACACCGCCACCATCGACGCGCGCCTGCTGGCCGTGGACGCCGATGACGGGCGCCCCTGCGAAACGTTCGGAACCGCTGGCGTGGTCAGCCTGCTCGAAGGGATGACCCCGGTCGAAAAGGGCTATTACTTCGTCACCTCGCCGCCTGCGCTGGCGCGCGGCAAGCTGGTGCTGGGCGGCTGGGTCACCGATGGACAGCACACCGGCGAACCTTCGGGCGTGATTCGCGCATTCGATGCCGTGACCGGGCAGTTCGCGTGGGCATTCGACGTGGGCAAGCCCGATTACCATGGCCTGCCGCCGCAGGGCGAAAGCTTCACCCGTGGCACGCCCAACAGTTGGGCGCCGATGAGCTCGGACGATTCGCTGGGTCTGGTCTATGTGCCGACCGGCAACGCCACGCCCGACTATTTCGGCGGCCACCGCACCGTAAACGATGACCGCTTTTCGAGCGCGGTGGTGGCGCTCGATGCCGAAACCGGCGCGGTGCGCTGGACCTTCCAGACAACGCACCACGATCTGTGGGACTATGACGTGCCCGCGCAGCCCACGCTGGTGGACCTGCCCGGCGGCGTGAAGGGGCTGTTGCAGCCGACCAAGCGCGGCCAGATCTTCTTCCTCGACCGCGCGACCGGCAAGCCGATCCTGCCGGTTGAGGAAAAGCCGGTGCCGACCGACGGCGTGCCGGGTGAACGGGTTTCCCCCACCCAGCCCTATTCCGTCGGGATTCCGGCCTTCGGCGGCCCGCGCCCGACCGAACGCGGCATGTGGGGCCTGACCCCGATCGACCAGGCGATGTGCCGCGTGCGCTTCCGCCAGGCCCGTTTTGCCGGCGACATGACACCGCTGGCGACCAGCAAGCCGACGCTGACCTGGCCCGGCTATCTCGGCGGGATCGACTGGGGCAGCGTATCGGTCGATCCGGCGCGCCAGTTGATGATCGTGAACAACAACCAGGTGGCCAACTACAACCGCCTGATCCCCCGCGCCGAAGCGGACAAGGCCGGTATCAAGCCGATGACCGCATCGCACATGTCCGATGTCGGCGGCCCGGTGGCGCAAAAGGGCGTGCCCTATGCCGCGCACATCGCGCCGTTCCTTTCGCCGCTGGCGATCCCGTGCCAGCAGCCGCCCTACGGAAAGATCAGCGCCGTGGACCTGCGCACCGGCAAGCTGGTGTGGAGCCGCCTGTTCGGCACATCGCGCGATAGCGGGCCGCTGGCGCTGCCCACGTTCCTGCCGATCCCGATGGGCGTGCCCAATATCGGCGGCTCGGTGACAACGGCCAGCGGGCTGGTGTTCATCGGCGCCACGCAGGAGCACGCCTTTCGCGCCTATGACGTGGCGACCGGGCGCGAACTGTGGCGCGCACGCCTGCCCGCCGGGGGCAATGCATCGCCGTCCACCTACTGGTCGGACAAGAGCGGGCGCCAGTTCGTGGTGATCGCGGCGGGCGGCCACGGCGCGATGCTGTCGGGCGAAAGCGATGAAATCATCGCCTATGCCCTGCCCCGGCGTGCCGCCGCCGGGCAATAGACCGGCGCGTTTTCCCAGGGAAACACGCGCGCCGGACGGACGCCCGGACAGACGCGTAAACGCGGATCAGCCGCCGAAGGCCAGTTCCAGACCCGGCACATCCCAGTCGATCGTCACCACCCGCCCGCTGCTGCCCAGCGTGACATAGGCCGTGCGGCGGTCAGGACCGCCAAAGGCCACGTTCGTGGTCAGGAAATCGCCGGTCAGGACCGCTTCAGGTGCACCGCCCTGCGGCGGGAAGACCAGAACCGCGCCCTGCCCCGGCGATGCGCAGCAGATGCGGCCCGCGCTGTCCACGGCAAGACTGTCGAGATACATGCCCGGCCCGGCGCGCCCGACAATGGTGCTGCCGTTGGGCATGTGCGATGCCGCCGTGTCGATCACGCCCGGCGCCGAAAGGTGGAAGCTGATAAGGTGGCCTTCGAAGGTCAGCGCAACATAAAGCGTCTTGCCATCGGGCGAGAGACCCACCCCGTTCGGCCCATCGAGCGGACCGACAACCTCGCGGATCGCCGAGCCATCGGCCTTGGCGTAGTAAAGAGCGCCCCGCATCCGGGTGCGGCCGCGATCCCGCCCGAAATCGGTGAACCAGAATCCGCCCGCATCGTCGAAGACGATATCGTTCGGTCCCCAGAACGGGGTGGCATCGCTGTGGCTGTACAGCGTTTCGAACGCCCCGGTTTCCAGATCGACCACCTGAATCGAACCGGGCGGCGTATCGAGCGGCGCTTCGAGCGGCAGCAGACCGCCACCGGGCAGGACCATATGCTCGAACCCGCCGTTGTTGCACACGTAGCACCGGTCATCCGGGCCGATGGCCGCACCGTTCGGCCCGCCGCCCAGCTCGGCAACGGTGGTTCTGGCACCATCGGGCGCAATGCGGGTAAGCCGCCCGCCAAGCACTTCGACGACCAGCAGGCTGCCGTCGGGCAGCACGACCGGCCCTTCGGGCAGCATCAGGCCATCTGTCAGGGTTGCGCCGATCTGCCTGGTCATACTGATCCCCTCCGCGTGCTGGCCCTGCGGGGCCGCCGATGTTGTCGTATCCCTGCCACGGTTGGGCGTTACCCACCCTAGGACAGGTGAGCGCACCGCCGCGACCGGGCTTGGTCGGGCGCGCAACCTTCCCCGTTCCACTGCTGGATGCCCCGATGACCGAAGCCCTGTCCAAGCTCAACTTCCGCGATATTGGCGGCTTGCCGACCCACGACGGGCGCATCGTGCGCCCCGGCCTGATCTATCGCTCCGAAGGCCCTGCCAGCTTCGCCCCTGTTCACCGCAAGGAACTGGCCGCGCTGAACATCCGGCTGGTATGCGATCTGCGTTCGGAAGGCGAACGCGACAAGGATCCCAACGACTGGGCCGAGGCCGCGCGGCTGCTCAACCTCGATGTGACCGCCGATCTGCGGGTCAAGACCAACAACGGCTGGGAAGCCTTGCGGCATGACCAGTCGGCCGCCACCGTGCGCGCCGCACTGGTCGGCAATTATGCGTCGATCCCCGCCGCGCTGCGCCCGCACTTGCGCCATTTCGTCGATTCGATCATCGCCGGGGAAGTGCCCGCGCTGGTGCACTGCACGGCTGGCAAGGACCGCACCGGGGTGATGATCGCACTGCTGCTTCGCGCGGTCGGCGTGCCCGAAGATATCGTTATCGCCGATTACGAACGGTCGGACGTGTTCGCCCGCAACCTGCGCCTGCGGGGCGGGATCGAAGAACAGTTCCATGAAACCTTCGGGTTCGTGCCGAGCAAGGAACTGATCGACGCGATGATCGGCGTCGATGTCGATTTCCTCAACACCGCGTTCGATGTGCTGACCTCCGAACACGGGTCGCTAGAAGGGTATTTCGCCGCTGCCGATGTCGATGCCACGCTGCTGGCCCGCTTCCGCGAAACCATGGTGACGCAAGGCTGACGAGGCACGCAATGGCAGGCCGCGCAATGCGGTGGCCTGCCGTTGCGCCCTTTTCCCGTCAGGCGCGCTGGCCCCAGCGTTCGATCGCCGCGTCAATGTCCAGCGTTTCGGCATCGGCGATTGCGGCAGGCGTGCCGGAAAGGCGCGGCGCTGGCGCTGGCTGATTGATCCCGCCGCGTGCCACGAACGTGCCGCGTGCCGTGTTGTGCGGGTGCGCAGGCGCTTCGGCCATCGACAGGACCGGGGTGACGCAAGCATCGGTGCCCGCAAACACTTCGGCCCATTCATCGCGCGAACGGGTGGCGAACGTGGCGCTGAAATCGGCTTGCATGCGCGGCCAGTCGGCCCGGTCGTTCTGGCGATAGCCACGGTCTTCCAGCCCCAGCCCCTTGAGCATCTGGGCAAAGAACTGCGGCTCAAGGCACCCTACCGCCACATCGCGGCCATCGGCGCAGCGATAGCAGCGGTAGAACGGCGCACCGCCATCCAGCAGGTTCGAAGCCGGCGCGTCGGCCCAGAGGCCCTTCGGCTCCCACGCGTAGAACAGGCTCATCAGCGAAGGTACGCCGTCGGAAATGCAGGCATCGACCACCTGCCCCTTGCCGGTGGCCCGCGCCGAAAGGATCGCGGCAAGCAGCCCGGCGATCAGGAACATCGCCCCGCCGCCGTAGTCGCCCACGAGGTTGAGCGGCACCGGCGGCGGCGTGGTGCCATCGCCCATCGCGTGCAGCGCGCCGGTGATCGACAGGTAGTTGATGTCATGCCCGGCCGTCAGCGCCAGCGGCCCGGTCTGGCCCCACCCGGTCATCCGGCCGAAGACCAGCGCAGGGTTGCGCGCAAGGCATGCGTCCGGCCCCAGCCCAAGCCGTTCCATCACGCCGGGGCGATAGCCTTCGATCAGGGCATCGGCCCGTTCGATCAGGGTCAGCAACCGTTCGCGGTCGGTATCGTCCTTCAGGTTCAGATAAGTGACGGCACGGCTGCGGTGCAGAATATCGCCGCCCACATCGTCCCACGCCCCCGCGCCCGCACTGGGCGGACGGGCAACGCGGACGATTTCAGCGCCCATGTCCGCCAGCAGCATCGCTGCAAGCGGCACCGGGCCGATGGCGTCGATCTCGACAATGCGGATGCCGGCAAGCGGCCCGGTAGCAGCCGCCATCAGATATTGGTCCGGTCCGCGCCCTTGAGATCGAGGATCTCGCGCGCTTCATCGGGAGTGGCGATTTCCAGCCCCATGCCTTCAACGATCTGGCGCGCCAGCGTGACCTGTTCGGCGTTGGTCCTGGCCAGCCGGCCCTTACCCGCCCACAGCGAATCTTCCAGCCCGACGCGCACGTTGCCACCCATCGACGCTGCCATGGCGACAATGCTCATCTGCCGCGCGCCCGCGCCCAGTACCGACCATTCGTACTGGTCGCCGAACAGCCGGTCGGCCGTGCGCTTCATGTGCATCACATCGTCCGGGTGGCTGCCGATGCCGCCCAGGATGCCGAAGCAGGTCTGGATGAACAGCGGCGCCTTGACCAGCCCGCGGTCAAGGAAGTGCTTGAGGTTGTAGAGGTGGCTGGTGTCATAGCATTCGAACTCGAACCGGGTGCCCAGCGGCGTCAGGATGCCGAGCAGGCGTTCGATATCGGCAAAGGTATTCTTGAACACCAGATCGCGCGAGGCTTCGAGCGCCGGGGCTTCCCAATCGTGCTTGAAGGTCTTGAAGCGGTCGAGCATCGGGAACAGGCCAAAGCCCATCGTGCCCATGTTGAGCGATGCGACTTCGGGGGCGAAACGCGTGGCCGGGCGGATGCGCTCGTCCACCGCCATCGACGGATGCCCGCCGGTGGTCAGGTTGAGCACGGCGTCGGAACGCTGCTTGATGACCTTGAGGAAGGGTTCGAACAGGTCGGGGTTCTGGTCGGGCCGCCCGTCAACCGGGTTGCGCGCGTGCAGGTGGATGATCGCCGCGCCCGCCTCTGCCGCACCGATGGCCGATTCCGCGATTTCCTCGGCGGTGACGGGCAGGTATTCCGACATCGAAGGGGTGTGGATCGCGCCGGTGACGGCGCAACTGATGATGACCTTGCCTTTTGCCATGTCTTCCTCGTTTAAATGCAAAAGGCGCAATGCCCTTCGCCGGACCGGGGCGTCAAACGCTGTTCGCCGGGCTTGTGCGCCTATCTCACGTCAGGATGCCGAACTGGCGCGCGCGCAGGACCGCTTGCGGACGCCGCCGCACGCCCAGCTTGTCGTAGATCTGCTGCATGTACCATTTGACCGTGCCTTCGGTCAGGCCCAGCCGTTCGCCAATCTCGCGGTTGCGCAAGCCGCCGCTGACCATGATGAGGATATCCACCTCGCGGCTGGCGAGCCGCCCGGTCAATCCTATCGCGCCCTCGCCATCTTCGGATTCGATTGCCGGGCCATTGTCGACCAGCGAAACCAGCATGGCGGCAAACCGGTCGGCCCGCGTATCGAGCGCGGGGCCATTGGCATAGGCTTCGCTCAGCAGGGCGGTGATGATCTCGCCTTCGTCGAGGAACACGCGCACCCAGCCCGCCGGTTCGGCCAGTTCTACCGCCGAGCGCACCGCACGGCGGGCCTTGGAGCGATTGCCCTGCAACACGAAGATTTCCGCCAGCAGCAGCTCGAACTCCACCGCCGAACGCGCCGCGCCGCTGCGGCGCACGAACTCCAGCCAGCGCGTCGCCACCTTGGCGGCGCGGACCAGACGGTGGCGCTGCATCTCGATGCGGATCCACGCGATGGCCAGACATTCGCGCCGCCGTGAAGGGTTGAGCGTGGGCACCGGTTCATCGTCCAGATTCTGCCCGACCGCGCGCAAGGCGGCTTCGGCCTCGTCGATCTGGCCCGACTTGACCAGAATGCGGACCTGTTCGGCCACGACATGGGCGCGCAACCGGTCCAGCCCGCATTCGATGGCGACCAGATGCGCTTCATCCAGCCCGGCCAGTGCGCCAACGCTGTCGCCCCGCGCAAAAGCCAGCCGCGCGCGCACCAGAAACCCGGATGCGAACTGATCGACCAGCCCCCACTGGCGGATGCCTGGCAGGTAGCGTTCGACGAGATCGCCCGCCCGGTCCACTTCGCCGATTTCGTAGAGCATTTCCGCATAGGGCAGCGCCGGCAGCGCGGCGAGGCCAGGTATTTCCGCATCGCGCGCGCCGGCCGCTTCGAGCGCCTCTTCGCTGAAGCGGCGGGCAATAGCGGATTTGCCCTGCACGAACAGCGTGGGCACGATCGAGCACTTGAGCGCGATCGAAGCGAACTCGGACCCCGGCCGGTCGAGCGCGCGGCGCACTTCGGCTTCAAGCTTGAGCGTATCGTGAAAATGGTAGAACTCGCGCCGCGCAGCGATCACCTGCGCCAGCAGCGTGCAGCTCAGATAGGCTTCGTCATCGCCGATTTCGGCAATGAGCTGTTCGGCATCGCGTTCGACCTGCCCCAGATCATCCTGCGCGGCGGCCAGCATGATCTGGCGATGCCGGATATGGAAATCGAGCTTTGCCGCAGCATGGGCATCCAGCCTGCCTTCGGCCACCAGCTTGTCGCGCAGCGCGATGGCCGTGTCGATCAGCCGCGCGGCGGCGGCAAAGGACAGGCGCCGGATACGCCGCCAGGCCATGGCCAGCACGAGCATGGGCCGCGTGGAACTGATTGCCCAGGGTAGCTGGGAGGCGATCTGGTCAAGCCGGTTGAGGTGCCCGGCGGTGGTCAGGTCGTTGGCCATGAGATCGAGCTGATCGGCCAGAAACTCCTGATCGCCGCTGGCCGAGGCATGTTCCAGCGCCTTGAGCAATTCGCCCTGTTCGGCAAAGAAGCGGCTGGCCCGGCGGTGGAGTTCCGCAGCGCGGGCAAAGGCGCGTTCGTGCAGGCGGCCCAGCGCCATGGCGCGGAACAGCGGGTGAAAGGCATAACGGCTGCGCTCTTCGTCGATCGCGTCGATGAACAGCCCGGCGCGATAGGCATCGTCCAGCGTGGCGCGGGCGTTGTCATCGCCCGTCACCGCCGCGCACGAAGGCCCGGTGAGTTCGTCGAGGATGCAGATATTGATCAGGAAATCGCGCATTTCCGGCGTCTGCAGTTCAAGCACTTCTTCCGAGAAGTAGCCGGTAAACTCGCGGCGCAGGTTGTCGGACAGCGGCTTCCACGTCATGCCGCGCGCGGATTCCCGGCGGTACAATTCGCCACCGATAACCAGGCCCGACGCCCAGCCATGGGCATCGCGGATGATCTGCTGCATGATTTCGGCATCGACCGGGACGCCGGCCACGCGGGTGATAAGCTCGCGCGCTTCCTCATCGTCGAACGCCAGTTCCGCTGCGCCGACTTCGACCAGAAAGCCCAGCGAACGCGCCCGCGCCACCGGGATCGGCAAGGCCCCGCGCGAAACGAGAATGACGGTCATCGCATCGCGGGCGCTGGACATCGCCTGGCTGACGAAATTGAGCACCGGCACCGGCAGCAGGTGGGCATCATCGATGACCAGCACCGGCGGCTTTTCATGGACCTGAGCCAGCGCGGCCAGCCAGTCTTCCTCCGCACCCTCGCGGTCGAGATGGTCCCACTCCATCCCCACGGCCAGCCCGGCCGCCTTGAGCGCGCCGAAGAACGAAGGGAAATCGCGGATACCGGCCCGCACCGAAAGCCACAGCGCCGGGCGGCCCTGTTCCTTCATGTAGTTGTGGCAGTAGAGCGCCGCCGTGGTCTTGCCGCTGCCGGCGGGCGCGCAGAATGTCGCCAGGCGCGCGCGCGAAATCGGCTCGACCATGTTCAGGAACGCCTTGCGCGGCACGATCAGCGGGGTTGCGCGCGGCGGGATGATTGTCGTGGGGACCAGGCCCATGATGCTGCACTCTCCTGTCAAACCGACTCTGCTGGCCGACTTCGGGTGCCTTCATTGACCAAACCGGAGCGTAACGCAACGGTCTTTTCCTATCGCGCGATAGGTATACGCAAAAAGGAAAGGGGCTTTGCGCCAGATTGGTACAGCGCCCGCACCCGCACAATTCCGGGGCGAACGCTGTTCCGCCGATTGCTGCGCCGCAGCAACCTATCGTGAGTCGGGGTCCGGTCAGGCAGCGGCGACGGCGACAGCTTCGACCCGCACCGGGATTGCCCCCATGCGCGGCTGGCCGAACACCGGATCGAACGCGGCATTCGCGTCCATCAGGCGCGAGGTGCAGCCGCCCTGCCCCAGCGGATCGTCCGCCTCGTCCGGGTTGGTCCCGAAGCAGTGGGACATCGACAGCGTACCGGGCCGCAGCCGCGGCTCGGCCTCGGCCACGCCCTTGATCTCGCCATGTTCGGAGCGGATGGAAATGACATCGCCCGATGCCAGCCCGAAGCGTTCGAGATCGGCGGGGTTGAGATAGGCCGGATTGTGCGTGCGCCGCGCCGCCAGCTTGGGATTGGTCCGCCCGATCGAGTTCATCATGTCGTTTGCCCGGCGCGGGATCAGCATCAGCGGGAAATCGGCGCTGGGGTTTGCGGTATCGCCCCGCCGTTCGAACACCGCGGCCAGTTCGGCCATCATCGTCGGGTCGCCCAGTTGCAGCATTGCGTCGCAATCGGCCGCGCGCGGCAGCACGATGATGTCCAGTTCATCATAGACCTTGCCGTGGATGTGCTGCTTGACCTCTTCAAGCGGCACCCGCGACCCGGCGCACATCGCCTCGAACATTTCCTCCGTCGTCGGGCGACGGTCGAGCGGCAGCGTGAAGGGCACGGGCGGCTTGTCCCAGTGCTGACCGGTTCCGGCGGCATTGCCGTAATAGACGATCTGCTTGCCCAGCCGCCGGGCCAGTTCGTAGAAGAACTCCCAGCTTTCGATGGTGTCCGACCCTGCGGGCGGAGCCACTACCGGCGCAGCGTACTGCGCGTAGGGCATTTCATAGCCGCCGGTCCAGATTCCGTAATACTTCATCGATTCCGAAAACTGCGAACAGGCCGGGGTTTCCAGCGCCATGCGATCGGGGATCACGTAATCGGCCATGCGCGCCGTGTTCGACATTTCCACGTCGATCGCCACGAGCAGGTCGAGCGAGGACAGCGCGCGCCCGGCGCGGTTCTGATCGGGCAGGGAAACCGCCGGGTTGCTGCCCGAACAGATCAGCGCGCGCACCTGGCCGGGGCCGGGGGTGAGGATTTCGTCGGGCAGCGTGCCGGTGGGCGCGCCGACCACGGTCTGCGGCAAGGCGTTGATCCGGCTGGGCCGCGAATGATCCCACGGCTGGTAGGGCGCATAGGGCTGGGCATGGATCGGCACGTCGGGCAAAAGAACGTGCGGTTGGGCATGGGGGTCCCCCGCCCGCACCCAGCGGCCGCAGACCGTGTTCAGGCTGAGCGCAAGGTATTCGCACAGTGTACCGTGCAGCGGGAAATGCGCGCCGGTAGCCGTCACCACGCACCCGCTTTCCGCTTCGGCAAAGGTCCGGGCCGCCAGCACCACGTCTTCGGCGGCAATCCCGGCAACGGAGGCAACATGTTCGGGCGTGAACGGTTCAACCGCGGCCATGAGCGTTTCGATGCCGATGGCGTTGTCCGCCACGAACTGCGCATCGTAGAGCTTTTCGGTCAGGATCACGCGCAGGATCCCGGCGAGGATGCTGGCGTCCTGCCCCGGCTGCGGGGCGATGTGCAGGAAGGCGTGCGCGGTGGATTCTGTAGCCCGCGGATCGATCACGATCAGCTTCATCCCGCCCTTGACCGCCTGCTTGAGCGTCTGGCCCGGATTGACCATGACCCCCTGCTTGGAAATGACCGGGTTGGTGCCGACCATGATCCACGTCTTGGCCGTGGAAAAAGGCTGCGGCCCGGCCATCCACCGGCCATGCAGCGCCTGGGCGATGACCTTGCCCGCCTGGTCGATGGTCTGGACCGAAAAGAACCGGTCGGGATACGTGCCCATCGCCATGATGAACATCGCCCCGATCACCGGATTGATCGGGTTGGTCAGGTTGCCATTGCCGGGGTAGACCGCGATCGCTTCAGGACCATGCGCTTCCATGATCGCTTCGAGCCGCTGGGCAATCTCCTCGATCGCCTGCGCCATCGGGATTTCGACATAGCTGCCATCGGGCATGCGCTTGCGCGGGTGCAGCACGCGCGTCGGGGAATAATGCGCTTCGGGCATGGCGCGGCCCTTGGGGCAGGTATAGCCGCCATAGATCGGGGACTGGCGGTCACCCACGACCTTGGTCGCGCGGCCGTCTTCTACGGTCACTTCAACCGGGCAACCGGCCCAGCACACCTTGCAGATGCCGTAACGCGTCTCGGCTGTCCCGTTCGGGCTATCGGCCATCGCTTGCAAACTCCCCTTTGCTTCGTGGTCCGCATGGCCGATCACGGCGAGACGCGGCACCGGCACACCTGCGGCACCTTTTACGGCATCTGATGGCGTTGTGCGCATTCCATAACCTGCCAACGGGCAGGGTAGCCCCGCACGGCTCCGGATCAGCCCGCGTTCGGTCCGGCAAAGCTGTCCACGCTGGCCCGCCCGCCGTCGATCACCACCACGCCGCGTTCGGGCACGATGGCGCGGAACATGATCGCATCGCCATCCTGCCACGTCTGGGTCTGCACCGTTTCACCGGGGATGACCGGAGCGGTAAAGCGCGCCGAAATCGACGAAAGGCGTGAGGGGTTGCTGCCGCAGTGGATATGCACCAGCGCCCGCGTGACCAGCCCCAGCGTGGACAGGCCGTGCAGGATTGGCTGATCGAACCCGGCCGAGCGCGCCGTTTCCGGCACGACATGGAGCGGATTGCGATCCCCCGACAGGCGATAGACCAGCGCCTGCTGGCGGCTGGTCGGCAGATCGAGCGCGAACTGCGGCGGCGTTTGCGGCATCGCCACTGGCGGCGGGCCGGGCAGCGTACGCGCGCCGCCGAACCCACCGGCATCGCGCACCACCCAAAGTTCCGACAGTTCGGCAACCACGTTGCCGCCCATGTCCTTCAAGGTGCGATAGGCACGGAACAAGGCAGGCTTGCCCGGTCCCTTGTCGGCAATTTCACCGATGCGGGTCGATCCGACCAGTTCCTCGTCGACATCGAGCGGACGGTGCAGCACCAGCGACTGTTCGCCGTGCAGAACGCGCGGCCAGTCCAGCCCGGTGGCCGGGTCCATCAGCCAGAAACCCGGCGTGCCCAGCACAAACGCCATCGACGGCAGTGCCTTGAGGTTGCGCTCAAACACCATGTGCAGTTCATCGACATGATCGGCCAGCCCCGCGCCCGTGCCCAGCGCATACAGGATGGTATCGCGCGGATCGTAGAGATCGTGCGCATCGGGCACCGCGTAGCGCAGCAGGCGCTCTGTATCGAGCACCGGCATCAGCGCACCAGCGCCCGGCGCAGCGCCTCGCGCTTGTCGCGCAGCGCCCGCTGCGAAACCGGCGCGTCGGCGGCAATCACGTAACCATGCGGGCAGCCCGGATAGACATGCAGTTCCACCGCCACCCCGGCCGCAATCAGGCGCATCGCATAATCCACGTTTTCATCCAGAAACAGATCAAGCGCGCCGACCGCGATCAGCGCAGGCGGCAAGCCTTCAAGCCGCGTGGCGCGCGCAGCGGCGGCATAGGGTGAAACATCGCCCTGCCCCGGTTCGCCGCCCAGCAGGCAGCTCCAGCCAAAGCGGTTGTCATCCGGGCCGAAAATGAACTCGCCGGTCACCGGGTTGCGCGGCCGGATGCAGGTGCGATCGTCCATCATCGGCGCATCGAGCAACTGGAGCGCCAGCGGGTAGTCGCCGCGATCGCGCGCCAGCAGCGCCAGCGCCGCGGCCAGCCCGCCGCCCGCGCTTTCACCCATCACCGCGATCCGCGCCGGGTCCACCCCCAGCGCCGCCGCATTGGCGTGCAGCCAGCCCAGCGCGGTGTAGCAATCCTCGATCCCGGCGGGAAAGGGGTGCTCCGGCGCGAGCCGGTAGTCCACGCTGAGGATCGCCACGCCAAGCTGGCGGGCGGTTTCGGACAGTTCGGGCACGCTCATTTCCGGGGTGCCGATGATGTAGGCGCCGCCGTGGATGTGCAGCACCGCAGGCAGCGGCCCGGCATGATCGGCCGGGCGCAGCAGCAGCGCGCGCACTTCGTGCCTTTCGGGTGCGGGGATGCGGACTTCCTGCGGCGCGACCGGCACGGGCGCTGCGGCAAGCGCGCGGGTGATCCCGTCCATTGCCGCGCGCACGGCAGGCAGCGTTTCGTGCGTTGCGGCGAGCGCGGGAAACGCATCGAGCGCGGGCAACAAGGCCGGATCGACAAGGTGCCGGGTGTTCATGCAATTCCTCTCCACAGTCGCAATGCCGCGGTTGTGCGCGTGTTGCGGCCGCGCCTTTATGGCACGACGGGCAGGGCAAAGGCCATGCGCAATGCAGCAAGATTATCTGCCTGCGCGCGCCGCGCCGGGCCGCTTTCGCGCGCCATGCCAAAGCCGTGCATGCAGCCCGGATAGACATGCAGTTCGGTCGGCACGCCAGCGCGGATCAGGCGGCCCGCGTGGTCGAGACATTCGTCCACGAACAAGTCGAGCGCGCCGACACTGATGAACGTGCGCGGCAGCCCGGCAAGATCGCCGGCCCGTGCAGGCGCGGCATAAGGCGATGTTTCGGCACCGCCCGGCTCCTTGCCCAATTGGGCGATCCAGCAATAGCGACTGCTTTCCCGCGTCCACACGAACTCGCCGGTAAACGGGTTGGGCGCTGCTTCCGTGCTGGTGCGGTCATCCAGCCGGGGCTGTTCGAGATGCTGGAAGCAGATCGCATATTCGCCACGGTCGCGCGCCAGCAGCGCCAGCCCCGCGGCCAGTGCGCCGCCCGCGCTTTCCCCGCTCACTGCGATCCGGGCGCGGTCGATGCCCAGCGCACCGGCCTGTGCATGGAGCCAGCCCAGTGCTGCGTAGCAATCCTCGATCGCACCGGGGAACCGGGTTTCCGGGGCCAGGCGGTAATCGACCGAAAGGATCAGGCAGCCCAATGCATCGGCCCACTGCATAAGCTGGCCGCTGTTCATTTCGGGCATGCCGATAACATTGCCGCCGCCGTGCATGTGCAGGATCGCGGGGGCATTTGCGGCCAGCGCGGCGGGGCGAAGCATCATGCAGCGCACGGTACGCGTGCCGCCGTCAGCCGGAACCTGCACATCGCTGATGGCCACCGGAAGGTCTGGCAGCGGCACCGCCTTGACCATGGCGGGCAAGGCGGCGCGGATCACCGGCAGGCTTTCGTCCGAAAGCACCATCGGCGGCATGGCATCGACCAGCGCCAGCAGTTCGGGATCGACCAGGTGGCGCGTGGTCATGGCTTCAGGAAAGCTTGCGCTCGTCCAGCCCCAGCCCGCGCCCGATGATTTCGCGCATGATTTCCGACGTACCGGCAAAGATGCGGCTGATGCGCGCATCGGTGTACATGCGGCTGATCCGGTATTCTTCCATGTACCCGGCGCCGCCATGCAACTGCACGCATTCGTCCATCACCCGGCCCTCCAGTTCGGAGGCAAGCAGCTTTGCGCCCGATGCGTCCTCGGCCGACAGTTCGCCCGCGTTGAGCAACAGCACGAGCTGATCGACATAGGTCTGCGCCGCGTCCAGTTCGGTGCGCATCGAAGCCATCTTGAACCGGGTGTTCTGGAACGCGCCGATCGGCTTGCCGAATGCCTTGCGTTCTTTCACGTAATCGAGCGTGATGTCGAACGCGGTCTGTGCGGTGGCCATGAAGCCGATGGCCGCGACCAGACGTTCCTGCGCCAGGAAACGCGCCAGATAGCGGAAGCCCTGGCCGGGATCGCCCAGCATGTTTTCCTTGGGCACCTTCACGTCGTTGAAGAACAGCTCGGCGGTATCCTGCGCGTGCAGGCCCATCTTGGCCAGCTTGCGGCCGCGTTCAAAGCCTTCCATCCCGCGTTCGACCACCAGCAGGCTAAGCCCGTGGCGGCTGGTCGGATCGGTGCGCGCGGCCACCACGACCAGATCGGAAAGGATGCCGTTCGAGATATAGGTCTTGGCGCCGTTCAGCAGCCAGTGATCGCCCTTGTCTTCGGCGCGGGTCTTCATGCCCGCAAGGTCCGAACCGGTCGAAGGCTCGGTCATCGCCACGGCCAGGATCTTTTCGCCCGACACGATGCCGGGCATCCAGCGATCCTTCTGTTCGTCGGTCCCCAGCTTGTCGAAATAGGGCGCGACGAGATCGTTGTGCAGGTTGATGTAGAAGCCGATGTCGCCGTGGCGCATATTCTCTTCGATGATGATCTGTTCGAAGCGGAAATCGTCGATCCCCGCCCCGCCGTACTTTTCATCGGCCCATGTGCACAGCAGGCCCTGCGCGCCCGCCTTCAGGTAGAGCTCGCGCGGGACCATGCCTTCCTCGCGCCACTTTTCGGCGTAAGGCGCGACTTCTGCCTGCATGAACCGGGCAACGCTGTCGCGGAACTGTTCGTGCTCCGGTTCGAAGATGACGCGCTTCATGGTTATGCAAGCTCCTTGGCAGCGGGGGCCGCGGCCGCAGTGGCCGCCGGATAGAAGCCTTCACCCTTTTCCGCCTTGGCGCGCAACCATGCCGAAGGGGCAAAGCGCGAGCCATAGAGCTGGGCGAGACGATCCGCTTCAGCCACGAAGGTGGCGATGCCGACCGTGTCGATGTAGCTCAGCGTGCCGCCGGTCCACGCCGGGAAGCCCCAGCCATAGATCGCGCCCAGATCGGCGTCTTCGGGCGTTTCCAGAACGCCTTCTTCCAGCGTCTGCGCGGTTTCGTTCGCCTGCGAATAGAGGAACCGCTTCTTCAGTTCTTCAAGATCGGGCTGTTCGGCCGCTGGCGGGAACTCCTGCGCCAGGCCCGGCCACAGGTGCTTGCCGCCCGTTGCAGGGTATTCGTAGAAGCCACCGCCTGCCTTGCGGCTGCCGCGGCCCAGCGCGATCATCCGCTGCAGCACCGGCATGCCGCGTTCGATCGTGTACTTGTTGACCGTCATCGCCGCATCGCGGGCCGCTTCGTCGATGATCTTGACCGGCAGCTCCATGGTCACTTCATCGAGCAGCGCCAGTGGCCCGATCGGGAAACCGGCGGCCTTGGCCGCGTTTTCGATCCGCGCCGGTTCGACACCGTCTTCGAGCATCGCCACGCCTTCGAAGATGAACATGCGGAACACGCGGCTGGTGTAGAAACCGCGCGAATCGTTGACCACGATCGGCGTCTTGCGCAGTTGCGCGATGAAATCGAGCGCCTTGGCCAGCGTTTCCTTAGAGGTCTGCTTGCCCACGATCACTTCGACCAGACCCATGCGATCGACGGGCGAGAAGAAGTGGATGCCGATGAACTGGTCGGGACGCTGCGAAGCCTTGGCCAGCTCCGAAATCGGCAGCGACGAGGTGTTCGACGCATAGACCGCGCTGGCGGGGATCACCGCTTCGGCCTTGCGCGTGGTTTCGGCCTTGATGCCCATGTCCTCGAACACCGCCTCGACGATCATGTCGCAGCCTTCGAGCAGCGCATAATCGTCGGTCGGGGTGATCCGCGCGAGCACCGCGTCGGCCTTGTCCTGGCTGAGCTTGCCCTTTTCGATCAGCTTGCCCTGGACCTTGGCGGTATAGGCCTTGCCCTTTTCGGCGGTCGGCACATCGCGGTCGAGCAGCACGACCTCGATCCCGGCACTGGCCGAAACAAAGGCGATCCCTGCCCCCATCATGCCCGCGCCCAGCACGCCCAGCTTCTTCACTTCCGACTTGGGCACCCCGGCGGGGCGGCGGGCGCCCTTTTCGGCGGCCAGCTTGGAAATGAACGTGGTGCGGATGATGTTGCGCGCGACCGGATCGGTCAGCAGCTTGGCAAAGTACTTGCTTTCCACCGCCAGCGCCTTGTCGAACGGCAGTTGCAGCCCTTCGAACACGCACGACAGGATCGCCTGCGGGGCGGGCGTGTTATAGCCCTTCTGCGCGATGGCCCCGGCCATCATCATGTAGGCCGCCGAATCTTCGGGCACGGTCAGGCCCTTCTTCTGCGGCGGCACCCAGCCCTTCACGTCCCACGGACGCACCGGGTCCGGCCCGGTGGCAAGCCACGCACGCGAAGCCTCGATCAGCTTTTCGGCGGGAACGACTTCATCGACGATGCCCAGCTTGAGCGCCTCGGCCGGGCCGACCGAACGGCCCGACAGCAGCAGGTCCAGCGCCTTCTTGAACCCGATCAGAATGCCCAGGCGCACCGTGCCGCCCGAACCCGGCAGCAGCCCGACGTTGACTTCCGGCAGGCCGACCAGCGCCTTGGGGTTGTCCACCAGCACGCGGTGATGGCACGCCAGCGCCAGTTCGAAACCGCCGCCCAGCGCCAGCCCGTTGATCGCCGCGACCCACGGCTTGCCCGATTTTTCGATGCCGCGGTGCATCGCCGTGGCGCGCTGCGAAAACCCGAAGGCTTCCTTCGGCGTCAGCTTGCCGAAGCCCTGCACCAGTTGGGTCAGGTCGGCGCCAGCCATGAAGGCGGGCTTGCCCGACGTCAGGATCACGCCCTTGATGCTGTCGTCCGCGGCGATCTGCGCGGTGACAGCTTCCATGTCGGCCAGGAAGGCGTCGTTCACGACGTTCATGGACTGCCCGGCGGCATCCAGGGTCAGGATGGCAAAGCCGTCAGCGTTGGTTTCGAGTTTGAGGTTCTGCATGGGATATCCGCTTCAAAAGACGTTTGGTGCGCGTCAGACGCGCTCGATGATCGCAGCGGTGCCAAGACCGTTGGCGGCGCAAAGCGTGATCAGCCCGGTTTCCTTGTCGCGCCGCTCCAGCTCATCGAGCACGGTGCCCAGGATCATCGCCCCGGTCGCCCCCAGCGGGTGACCCATGGCAATCGCGCCACCGTTCACGTTGATCTTGTCGTCAGGGATGCCCATCACGTTCTGGAAGCGCATGACGACGCTGGCGAAGGCTTCGTTCAGCTCCCACAGGTCGATGTCCTTGCGTTCCATCCCGGCGTTCTTCAGCGCCTTGTCCGAACAGGCGGCAGGCGCGGTCAGCATGATAGTGGGTTCGGAACCGATATTGGCATAGGCGCGCAGACGGCCGCGCGGCTTCAGCCCGGCGCGTTCGCCGAACGCCTTCGAGCCGACCAGCACGATGCCCGCACCATCGACGATGCCCGAACTGTTGCCGCCGTGGTGGACATAGTCGAGCTGTTCGATCTGCGGATACTTTGCCTTGGCCACCGCTTCGAACCCGCCCTTGCCGAACCCTTCGAAGGCCGGCTTGAGCTTGGCGAGGCTTTCCACCGTGGTGCCCGGACGCATGTGTTCGTCATGGTCGAGCAGCACTTCGCCGAGCACGTCCCTGACCGGGACGATCGACTTCTTGAAATAGCCGTTTTCCCAGGCGTTGGCAGCCTTGCGCTGGCTTTCGACGGCAAAGCGGTCGACGTCTTCGCGGCTGAACCCGTCGAGCGTGGCGATGATATCGGCGCCGATGCCCTGCGGGGCATAGTGGTTGTGGTATGCCACGGCGGGGTCCGAAGTCCACGCGCCGGAATCATAACCCATGACCGTGCGGCTCATCGATTCGACGCCGCCGCCGATCCCGGCCTGGATCATCCCCGAATGGACCTGCGCCGCGATCAGGCTGACCGCATCGAGACCCGATGCGCAGAAGCGGTGGATCTGCTGACCGGCCACGGTCTGGGCATAGCCCGCCTGCAGCACCGCCGCACGCGCCAGCACGCCGCCCTGTTCGCCCACCGGCTGGGCCATGCCAAGGATCACATCGTCGAGCAGCGACGTGTCGAGATTGTTGCGGTCACGGATCGCTTCGAGAAGCTGCGTGGCCATCTGGACCGACGTGACTTCATGCAGCGCACCATCCGGGCGGCCCTTGCCGCGAGGGGTACGGACATGATCGTAGATATAGGCTTCCATGCAAATCGCCCTGCCAATGTGGGTACACGTATCGATAGAGATTAGGATGGGCCGTGTCCGGCGCAACCCCCGGTCGCACCTATCTTTGGACGGGCGGATAGTGCACCCGCAAGCGCACGCTGCCTACGGTTTCAGGCGTCTTCGACGCAGTCCACGGTAAAGGCGCGCACGCTGCCCGGTTCAAGGAAGCGGGCCTGGTCTTCGGCCATGCGGCGGGCGTTTTCAGGGTCGGCCATCGCCGCCTGCGCAGCCGCGAAATCGGCCTGCGTGGCATAGACGATCTCGGTCACGACATCATAGTCGCGCTCGTCCGGGCCGGTCACGTAGTTGCGCCGGTACACCACCGGCCTGCCCGACAGCGAGAGCATGAACGGCGCGTGGCGGTTTTCATAGTATTCGCGGAACTCCGCCGGGGTCATGCCGGCGCGGCGCTTCATCAGGAACATCAGCTTGATCATCGAAACGCTCCCCCGCAGCCCCGTCGGACCGCTTGCCCCTGCCCGGACGATCCGGGCAGGGGCGGGGTGGATTAGAGCGCCAGCGCGGCGCGGCGTCCATCCTTGATCGCTTCGTCGGTGGCAAAAACGCTCCACCGCGCTTCGCGGGCATCCCCGATGATGCGCACGTCGATGCCACTGCCCAGCAGCGCATGGTACAGTTCTTCCTGCGGCGGCTTCGAGGTGACGAGCACGGTGTTGTCGATGTTGTCGAGCACCGTTTCCTCGCCGGTGAAGACGTTGCGCACGCGCACGTCGGCCGGTGTGATCTCGCGGATTTCGGTGGACGGCAGGAAGGTGACCTTGGGGATCACCCGCTTGGCAACCACCTTGTTGAGGCCCAGCTCGGTCACCGACATGGCCATGGCGGCATCCATCGTCACGAACACGACCTCCTTGCCCTGGTTGGCAAGGTATTCCGCAATCCCCGGACCGACTTCGTAAGAGGTGTTGTCATAGACGACGATGCGCTTGCCCAGCCGGGCGTGTTCCAGCATCACTTCTTCGGGCGTGAACACATGCTCCCACTGCGCGCCCTTGACGCCGGTGAGCTGGTTCTTGCTGGCGCCGGTCTTGGAATAGCGCGCGCCGGTGGCCACCAGCACCACATCGGGGGCCAGCGCCGCAACGCTCTGCGCCGTCGCTTCGGTGTGGAGGCGGACCTCAACGCCCAGCTTGTCGAGTTGCAGCTTGAGCCAGCGGACAATGTCGGCGCGGTCGGAAAGACCGGGCAGCATGGCCTGCAGCGTGACATGCCCGCCGATCTGGTCGGACTTTTCCAGGACCGTAACCTTGTGGCCGCGCTGCGCCGCGACAAGCGCGGCCTGCAGCCCCGCCGGACCGGCCCCGGCGATGACAACGTGGCGGGGCTGTGCCGCCGGTTCCACGTCGCCAAGGTATTCGTACCCGATATCGGGGTTGACCGTGCAGCCCACTGCCTGGCCAAAGCACGAACGCAGGAAGCAGCCTTCCAGGTCGCCGATGCAGGCGCGGATTTCGGTCAGCCGGTCATCGCGGCACTTGTTGGGCCATTCGGGATCGGCAATCACCGAACGGGCGACGAACACCATGTCGCACCGCCCGTCGGCAATCGCCTGGTCGGCAAAGGCCGGGGTCATGATGCGCCCGCCGCTGACGACCGGGAGCTTGACCGCCTTCTTCACCGCGGCTGCGGCGTCAAGGTGAGTGCCTTCCTGTTCGAGATAGGACGAAGGATAGTGGTACTGCGTCATCTGCGGCTTCTGCCCGCGCGCGGTGATGCGCAGCCAATCAACCATGCCGGTGGCTTCGAGGATCTTGCACTGCGCCACGCCATCGTCGATGCCCGCTGCGCCCAGCGTGGATTCATCGGCGTTGACGGCAATGCCGATGGCGAAATCAGGGCGCACCCGCCGCCGGATCGCCTCGACGATTTCGACAATCGCGCGCATCCGGTTTTCCAGGCTGCCGCCGTACTTGTCGGTGCGCTGGTTGTAGAACTCGGACGTGAACGAGCCGAGCCCGGCGCCGCCGCTGATCGGGAACTCGAAGCCATCGGCGCCCGCTTCCTGCGCGTGCAGCGCGGCAACCGCGTGAGCCTCGATCAGCTCTTCGACCTCGGCCGTGGTCATCGACCGGGGCTGGGTGTCGGAAAGCACGGTATGCGGGGCAATGCCCGAAGGCTGCGCGGTGGCCGGATCGGCCATCATCCACACGCCCTGCACCGCGATCTTCGCGCCATGCTTGTGCGCGGCATCGACGATGCGGCGGATCGCCGGGATATGTTCGGGGTTATAGGCTTCGATGAACCAGCCCGGCGGGACCAGCGGCGCGGGCACCACCTGGCAACTGGCGATCACCATCATTCCGGCACCGCCCCTGGCGCGCGCCTCGAAATAGCCGACCTGCTTGTCGGTACCGATACCCAGCCCGACCATGCCATGCGGCGACATGAACACGCGATTCTTGATTTCCAGCCGACCGAGTTTGATCGGGCTGAACATGTTTGCATACTTGCTCATCGTTATCCCCTCCGCCGTGACGCGCAACCGCACGCCACGGCGCCCTTGTTGCTTGCAATCAGTTGTCGTCGGTAAAGTGCACGGCGAAGATCGTCTCGGCCGCCTGGTGGCGGATCGGGATCGCCTTCTGATAGGCATCGGACTTGTACCACTGCATCGCAGTGGCATTGTCCGGGAACTTCATCAGCACCACGCTGGTGCCCGGAGGCGCGCCTTCCAGCGTGTCCATGTTTTCGCCCAGGATCACCTCGAACGGCAGACCTTCCAGCGAAACGAAGCCTTGCGCCATGTATTCGCCGTACTTTTCGAGATCGTGCTTGTTCATCATGCTCAGGACATAGGAAGCCATCTGCGTCTCCTGTGGATCAGTTTCCGGCCGCGGCCATGACATCGGCAAAATACGGCGCGTGGTGGACGATCCCGCCGTCGGCGCTGAACACCTGCGCGGTGACGAAGCTGCCCGCATCCGATGCCAGGAACAGCACCGGCCCGGCGATGTCTTCCGGCCGGCTCTGCCGCGGCAGCATCACATGGCGCTGTATGAAGTCGATCTCGCCATCGGTCATGATCTCGCGCGCGCCCTTGCTCAGCACCAGACCCGGCAACACCGCGTTGCAGCGGATGTTGTGACGGCCAAGCTGCGCCGCGACATTGCGCGTCAGCGTGTGCAGCGCGCCCTTGGACGTGGAATAGGCCGGGTGGAACACATCGCCCAGAATGGCCGAACCCGACCCCGTGTTGATGATCGAGCCGCCGCCTCCGGCGATCATGTGCGGGGCAACGTGCTTGATCATCAGCATCGGCCCGCGCGTGTTGATGGCAAAGGTGCGGTCCCACACCTCGACCGTCATGTCGGGGATCGAATGGTCCTTGGCCATGAAATCGGGGCGGGTATCGGCGGCGTTGTTGTGCAGGATGTCGATCCGCCCGAACCTGGCCATCACCGCATCGACCAGCGCGATCACGCTGCTTTCTTCCGCAAGGTCGAGCACGTGCGCCATCGCGCTGCCGCCGTTCTTCACGATATCGTCGGCCACGGCTTGCGCGGCGGCGAGGTTGATGTCGGCCAGCACGACATGCGCCCCGGCCCCGGCCAGCGCCCTGGCGCAGGCTTCCCCGATATTGGCGCCTGATCCGGTGACAATCGCCACGCGATCATTCAGGTTTCCAAACAACATGCTTTCCTCTCGTTCCCGTGTTTCGGTTTTCAGCAGTTCAGGCAGGGCCGCTTTTGCGATCGCATCAGCCCGGCAACAGTCCCGGCAGGCATCGGCAAAATACTGCCTGCCGGGCGGGACCGTCGCCTGGGCGACGAGTCCAGCGTATCGTTGCCATTGTGTTTAGGGTGACCCGCAGCTATCGCATAAGGCAATAATTCAACGCTTGGTCAGGGCGTGCAACCTGACCGGGGAGAGGTCGAGAGATGCCGACAAGCCAGGACTGTCCCGCTTCAGCCACTACCGCCGTGCGCGGCCGCCGCGCCGCCAACGCCACGACCATTGCCGACATTCTCGACGCTGCGAAGGAAGAGTTCGCAACCCACGGTTTCGATGGCACCACGGTCGATTCCATCTGCCGCCGGGCCGGGGTGTCGAAACAACTGCTGTATTATTATTTCGGCAGCAAATCGGATCTCTACAGCGTGATCCTGAAGGAAGCCGCCGAACGAACCATCGTGTTCATCGGCAGCACCCAGTACGACACGATGCCGCCGCGCGACGCGGTGGAACTGTTCATGGTCAACATGTTTGCCGAGTTCGTCGAACGCCCGCAGATCGCGCAGATGACCATCGACGAAGCGCAGCACAACTTCGTGCACGTGGGCAGCAAAAGCCCGCTGGCCACGGTGCTGCGCCAACTGATCGACGAAGTGCTCGGCCGGATCGTGGAACGCGGGCGCGCCGACGGGTCATTCCGCGCCGATGCGGATGCCGACGGGCTGTTCTGGATCATCTTCAGCCTGGTGACGGCATGGTTCGCCCATTCGCCAATGGTCCTGCTGGTATCGCGCACGCAGGAAGGCCGCAGCATGGATGCCGCGGCATGGCAGGCCAACAGCATCGGCTTCGTGCTGGCGGCGCTGGACAACCGGGCCTGAGCCAGCCTGCCCGATCAGTCCAGCGCCCGAACGTTCAACTCCCGAACGTTCAGCGATCAAGGATCGGCTGGAGGTCGAGCGCGGGCAGGAACGACGCCGGGCCGCAACCGCGCAGGATAAAGGCCTGGCGCTGCAACCAGTTGTGGAAATGCTGCACCAGCAGGGCATCGGCCTCTGCGCCCGCAGCAGCGACCCACGCCGAGAGCGCGGCCTGCGCGCTGTCCCAGTCAGCATGGCGGATACCGGTCAGCCGCTCCACATCGGCCAGGTCGGCCTCGCGCACCGACAGGCCATAGGCGTTGAGCCGGCCCATGTAGAACGCATGGTGCGCAGCGGCGTCGCGCGCATAGTCTTCGGCAGCGGTGCCGCCGGGGAAGGCTTCGATATGGCGCACGAGATGGCGGAACCCCTGAGCAAAACCCAGCGGCTGTTCGGTCGGTTCCGGCGGATCGACCAGCGCCACGCCGATGTGATCGGCAATCGCCCGGATCATCCAGCGGCTCGTGCCGACGCAATAGTTGAGATAGGCAAGGTAATCCTGTTCCGGCGCGCTGTCGAACATCAGGGGCCACATCAGGAAGCCGTTCACCGCGCAAAAACCGGCGGTGTGAAACTCGATCAGCTTGCGGGGGATGCGGTCCCCGCTCAGCGCCTCGTACCGCGCCACCAGCGCGGTCAGGTCACCCAGCGGTTCGGAGGAATCGCGCAGCCGCATGCCTGAAAGTTCTGCCGCCGGATCGCCCAGCGAAGATACCTCGAAGTCGATCAGGCCGGTCACCTCGCCCTGTTCGTCGTAGAGGAACTGCCCGCCGTCATAGTTGACGAAGGTCGCCCGCGTACGATCCTGCGGGATGTTGCGGTTGAGCCAGACCCAGGCGAACTCCATCAGCGGCCAGGGCCGCCCGGCGATCCGTTCGCGGAAGATCGCTTCGGACGGGGCATAGAGGTTGAGCGCGATCTCGCGCGGCGTGCGCGGCACCGGCAGGTTGGCGGCGGCAAAGGCTTCCACCGGCAGGCGGTGCACATCGGCCATGATGGCAATGAAGCGGTCGCGCACCTGTGCCCGAACCGCTTCATCGGCGATCGCGCCGCTGTTGATGCGGCCGGGCAGCATGTCCATCACGATGCACAGCGGATCGGGAATCATCCCGTGCACGCGCGGCGCGGGAATGCCGTGGCGTTCGAAGACGCGGTGGATTTCCGCCTCCTGGAACATGTCCACGGGCGAGACATAGGTATCTCCGCGCGGCCCGCGGACATACAGCGGCAAGGGCGCGCCATCGCGTTCGACCACCACGTTCCAGCCCGGCCGCCAGCGCGGCTGCCGTTCAAACGCGGTGACCGGCCCGATGTTCGCGCCCAGCCAGTCGAAGACCTTGCTGTCCATGGCATCGGTCGGGGGCGGTAGTGTCTGCGTAGCCATTCCCGTTCCCCTTCCGATGCCCGATCGTGTTGCGATCAGTTGCCGAAGCGATAGCGCAGTTCGACCCCCACGGTGCGTGGCGCACCGTAGAACCCGCTCTGCACGCCAAGCAGGTTCGAGCCGACGTTGCTCGACGCGAGGTATTCGCGGTCGAACAGGTTGCGCACGAAGAAGCTGGCGTCCACCCCGGTTCCGGCAATGCTGCCGATATCGAGGCGCGCGTTGACCAGTACGTAAGGCGGCAGGACCGCGTCCGACGACTGCACGCTGCTGGAGTGGTAGAAGTCGGTGCTGAACACGGTCTTGCCGATGCTTTCGGGAACCGGCAGCGTCCAGCGGACACCGGCGGTCAGCGTCTGGCGCGCGACAAGGTTGAACGGCACTTCCAGCACGCGCAGATACGGCTGCAGATCGGTCGGCACCGTCAGCGAACGGGTCTTGAGATCCAGCAGCGTCGCGCCGAACTCGAACGCCAGGGTGGCGGTCGGTGCGATGCGCGCGGAAAGATCGATCCCGCTGACCTTCGTCGAACCGGCATTGACCAGCAAGGTGCCGCCGCTCGGATCGTTCGCCGCGTTGCAATCGCCATCGGGCGAACGCGGCGCGGCGGTGCCGCCGGGGGCCGTGGTGCTGCAGGTGGCCTGCGTGTTCAGGCCGGAAACCGGCACCTGGACGTTGCTGTACCAGCCCACGAAGGGCGAAGCGTTGAGCCGCACGTCGGCATTGCCCACCTTGAAGTCCGAACGCACGCCGAACTCAAGATCGGTAACCTTTTCCGGGCGGAACGACTGGAACGGCAGCAGGCGGCCGGCCAGCGTCGGGCTGTTGATGCCACCGGCGCGATAGCCGCGACGGGTCACGGCATAGACGAACAGTTCGTCCGAAGCCTGCCAGTCAAGCCCGATGGTCCACGTCGGCGCATTGGACTTGGTGCGGTTCACGCTGCTGTTGACGATCGCCGGAACGGCGTTGGCGCAGTCCGCCGGGCTGAGCACCGGGTCCGGCGACCTGCCGCCACCGACGCAGGCGCTGATTTCATCCCAGGTATGGCGGAACCCGGCGTTGAAGCGCAGGCCATCGGCAATGCCATCCAGCTTGTAGGTGATGTTGCCGAACACCGCCTTGCTGGTTTCGGTGAAGAACCCGTAGTTGAACGGCGCGTTGGTGATGCCGGGCAGGATGAAGACCGGGATGTAGGTGCCGGTCGGCCCCTTGGGCTTGCTCTTGAGGTAGAAGCCGCCCACCAGCCAGTCCAGCTTGCCGTCGGCAACAGTGCCCTTGAACTGCAGTTCATTGGTGATCTGTTCCACATCCGACGTCTGGCGTCCGCCGACAACCATGACCGGAAGACCCCTGGGGATCGCGCCGGTGCCGTCGGAAGTCAGCGTGGGCAGGCCATCGACGCTGGAGAAGTAATCGACCTTCGTGCGACGATAGCCGAAGATGTTGACCACCTGGAACGCATCGGAAAGGGTCGCTTCGGTGCGGTTGGTCACGCCAAAGCGTTCCGCGCGTTCGAACGCATCGACATCGGAATTGATGACGCGGATGCCGCGCGCGCGCTGTGCGGCAAGCTGGGCCTGCGCCGCAGCCAGCGTGCCCGTGGCAGTCAGCGCATTGGGGCCGGAGAAGACATCGACCAGAACCGAGCCGCCGCCGGTCGACCGGTTGCGGTAGTAGATCCTATGCAGGCCGGATCGGCTATGCCGTTGTTCCGTCAAACCTCACGGAGAACGCTACATGGAGAACTCGTCGTCAGATTACTGCCCCAAGACTTCTGTCATTGTCAGCGTTGAGCTCAGCA
>Ga0209815_1000022_pt1 | contig 121283 bp, 113 predicted proteins | sample CoawatmetaG00DNA_FD_187507 | JGI IMG/M metagenome (GOLD analysis project Ga0209815, IMG submission 187507) | Marine microbial communities from the West Antarctic Peninsula - Coastal water metaG002-DNA (SPAdes) (version 2) | ecosystem: Environmental > Aquatic > Marine > Coastal ...
TTTATAACTATCTATAGCAGCTTTTTGTTCACCTTTATCCTTTAGTGCAATGCCTTTGTTGTAATAGGCTTCAGCATAATCAGGCTTAATTTTTAGAGCCTTTTTATAGCTGCCTATAGCTGCATCACTATCACCTTTAGCATTTAAAGCGTTACCGATATTATTATAGACATCAGCAAATTTAGGCTTAATTTTTAAAGCCTTTTTGAAGTAGTCTAAAGCTGCATCAGGATTTCCCTTGGAATTTAACACGTTACCAATATTATTGTAGGCCTCGGCATTCCCAGGATTAACCTTTAGAGACCGTTTAAAAAAGTCTATGGCTGCATCAAATTGCATTAATCCTGCATTAGAAGCCCCCGCAATATTGCATAGGATAAATGAATTGGGGAACCTCTCCAGCATCTTATTGACTTCAAACAAAGCTTGTTGCAAACGCCCTTGATTATAGAGGTTCATGATAGCCTGGATCTGCTCTGCAGGAGGGTGTTGTGGATTTTTACTTGCTTTAGAAAGCCGTTTTTGTAATTGAGCAAAAGCGTCGCTTTTAAAGCCCTTTTTCATCGCTTGATGCAATACAGTTTTTGCATCAGCAAGTCGGCCTAACTTAATCAAAGCTTCGATATAGCTTAACCAGAACTGGGCAACATCTGGTTTGGTTTCTAAAGCGGTTTGAAAGAACGGCAAAGCTTCCAGGGTCTTGCCAATACCGACAGCCAGCACGCCCATATTATGGTTAGCATCTGGATGTTTGGGCTGTGCCTTGAGGATAGAAGTATAGAACCTATCAGCTTCTTGAACCTGGCCAGCTTTGTGCGCTTCAACGCCCTTCTTTAAGGCTCCGTTTATTGTCAATTCCACAAATCAGTCCGTGATGAATTCGGTAATGCGAGACTATCATATAAAGCACATTTATTTAAATATCTTTGGTATATTAGCTCCTCATAAGGCCTTTTTAAAAAAATTTGGGCCTAAGTAAGTAGGTGTAGTAGGTGTGTTTTTAATTCCACTTAAAAGACTAAGTTATGAAAACAATAATACCTGTAAACGAATGTGAGGATATCCTCATAACGCAGAGAAACTCATCGATAACGTTTGCCAAGGTATATTTTTGTGAGAATGAGAACTAAAGAATGTGATGTGTGTAAAAACGCAAATGAAGTCCTTTACAGGTGTAGATATCAAGACTCGGATAATTGGGTATTTCTCTGTGGAAAGTGCCTCAAAGAGGTTAAGACAAGTTTTGTAAATACTTACCAATACGGTGGCACTTGGAAAAGCAAGAAGAAATAAAGACCCGCTCATGAGCTTACATGACGACACAGGTATAGGTAAGAGCAGCATTGAAACCCTTTTAATGTTGGATCAGGAGGGCTTTATTGGATGGAAGCATAAAATAGTTCTTAAGTGTAAATGTTTACATAATCGATGGTGAAAATCATAACTGTGCACTGCACAGATCGATCTTACAGACGCGTTAGATTTGTACATTATGCTAATAAACATAATTGATCCCTGCCCATATATCGTAAAGCTATGTAAGCAACATTGTGAGCTAACCAAAGTGCTGATAATTTGTTGTTACAATTAAATTAAATAACTACTACTGTGATTTGGATATGAGGTTATTCAGAAAGTCTGACGTCGATCTTACCTATATTCCCTTGCTAACATTGGACTTCTCATGATTACTACCATAGCTTGTGTTGCTGGCTTCTTTATTGTGATTATTTACCTTTTACTGACTCTATCAGCCAAACGTAGGCATCTTAAACTGATGCGTGTCAGCCCTAAATGGAAGGTTTAGCATCACCTGACAGGCCTTAAAAGTTATAAAATAAAGCACTAAAATGAAAGGCATTAAAATAAAGGCACTAAAATGAATAAAATGGATGAGCCAATTAACGTATTTGGTGAAAAATTAGAAATCTGTGGAGTGGATCCAATCACTGGGTTCTATCGAGATGGCGCGTGTAATACCTGTAAAGATGACATTGGTTCTCATACAGTTTGTATTGAAACTTCGCAGGAGTTTCTAGAATATTCAAAATCTAAAGGCAATGATCTATCTACCCCAATGCCTGCATTTAATTTTAAAGGCTTAGAACCGGGAGATAGCTGGTGTGTATGCGCTGGGCGTTGGTTAGAGGCTGAGAAAAACGGCATGGCCCCCAGACTGCATCTTCAAAGTACCCATATCAGGGCTTTGGAAATCGTGCCCATGAGCCTGCTCAAAAAATATGCGGTAGATTTAAACTAGCCAAAGAAAGCCTTAAAACAAAGAGCGTACTCATGGGTCTGAAGAGATCAAACGGGTCAGGGCTTACAATAAGACTTGCTGTGAATCTATGAAAAAGCAACTTGGAGCGATTTTAGAAGGTTGACCAACTAAGTTCTCCAAAACCTCGAGCCAATTAAAGCACTAGATGGACCGGCTTACACATTGGTGCACGAGTACCTATGTTTTATAACCGACCGAGTTTGTCAGGTTGAGCGCCTAACGTTCCCATTTAGAAGTGATACGGGTCAATGAATGTTTTCTTCGCATTTTTGCCAGAATAAGAATTAGGTAGGTCACTATAGGAATCCAGCGACCCAAGTTAAAGTAATAGACATAGTCATAACAGTTTCTTCGTTTTCAAGGACTTAACTGGCCAGCAATATATCAGCAGATTATGATATTGTCAACAATCTAGCCTAGAGCCTGAAGTCCCTGTGGAAGTCTGTTGCTTGTGAACCTATATCTCCCATTTAGGATTGATGCGGGTCAATGAAGTTTTCCTTCGCTTCGCTCTCAAAACAAGCATTATATAAGTAAATACAAGAGCAAATACAGCTAAGCAAATTATAGTAGTAACCATGGAAACTCCATTGTCGACGAAGAGGCTAAGTTTATTAATTTATCAGCAATAGTGTTGCCTAAGAGTATTACTTATGTAGCATTAATGTATCTTAATAATACTTACAATAGACTTAAGGTTATTATTAGGTAATTCAAACTGTTGGTCATAAAGCACAAGCTAAACGTGTCTATAAGCTAGATGTGAGCCTTATACTGCCCTATGACCCTAACCAACTGCTTTGCACACTTGTATGCTTAAAGACTTGTGTAAAACCACTCTATTTTGTATGGGAGAAGCTACCAAGGTTAACAGTAGAACCAATTCCGCCCTCGCCCCCGATGTTTAACTGAGGATGGCTAGAGTTTCACAGTAATGTCACCGTAATAACTCTATACCCTAGTCATTATTTTAGTCAATTTACGCCCTTTGACTATGAATTAGACATCCTTTAGAGTCACTATTTCATTATGCATTGAGTTACTTGATGCTCTCTTGAGGTGTCACGAGATTGGCTTAAGAGGGAGTCTGTACTATTTGAAAAGCGACAAGTAATATGAAAGAAACGGTTAATATTGTCTGGTTTAAACGGGATCTACGTATCAATGATCACATCCCGTTACTAGAGGCCTCTAATTTAGGAATACCCGTACTACCTTTATATGTGGTGGAACCTGATTATTGGCAGCAAAACTTTAGTTCTAGTCGTCATTGGCACTTCATTTATGACTGTTTATTTGACCTCAATATGGCTTTAACACGGCTGGGGCAGCCGCTTATTATTCAAGTCGGTGAAGTCTATGATGTCATCACTCGCCTGCATTCAGAATATAATATTCAAGCGATATACGCACACGAAGAAACGGGCAACCTGTGGACCTACCAGAGGGATATCAGCGTTAATAAACTATGCAGTACGCTGGGCATTCCACTGCATGAATACCCGCTTAATGGCGTCGTAAGGAAGTTACGCTCTCGTGATGATTGGTCAACTATTCGAAATAAGCGTATGGCGCAAAGAATTGCACCAAAACCCTCTAGTGTGTCCCCCTTAGCAGCATACTCATCAGTACCTTTGCCAGATAAAGACCACCCTATGTTTGGCAAAAAATTAACCGGCACAGTGCAACAAGGTGGTCGTCTTGCGGCAGTTGATGATCTAAGAGGTTTTTTAAACCATCGGTCCTGTCAATATCTTTACCATATTTCTGCGCCTGGTTTGTCGTCTACTTATTGTTCGAGACTATCGGCGCATCTTGCATGGGGAAGTTTATCTGTTAGGGAGGTTGTTCAATCCACCAAAAAAAGAAAACAACAACTTAATGCAGAAGAAAAAAAGCAATTTGGTCGCAATTTAACCGCATTTAGCTCCAGGCTGGCATGGCGCTGTCACTTTATACAAAAAATTGAAGACCAACCCTCTATTGAAACCCACTGCATGCATCCTGCTTTTGAGGGCCTGCGTGAGAGCGAGCATGATGAACTAAAATACAAAGCATGGGCTTCAGGACATACCGGGTACCCATTTATTGACGCTTGCATGCGAAATTTAATTGCCGAAGGTTGGATTACTTTTCGAATGCGGGCAATGCTTGTGAGTTTTGCTAGCTACCAGCTTTGGTTAGACTGGCGCCTTGTGGGCCATCATTTGGCTGGCCTATTCACTGATTACGACCCTGGTATTCACTACAGTCAGCTGCAGATGCAATCGGGTGTTACTGGCATAAATTCAATGCGGGTCTACAATCCAATTAAGCAGTCCATGGAACATGACCCTCAGGGTGATTATATAAAACACTGGGTGCCTGAGTTAAAAGACCTTCCCAATGCTTTTATTCACGAGCCTTGGAAGTGGGGTAAAAACTTAGTGGATGATGCCTCACTTTTATTAGGTACTGTTTACTCCAACCCCATTGTTGACCATGAATTAACTGCAAAAGAAGCAAAAGAGAAGCTAACCAACGTGCGAAAAAGTGACCATTTTAGAGCCATCTCAAATTCTGTTTATAATAAACTAGGAAGTAGAAAACAAAGGACAAACAAACCTAAAAAAGTGGTCTGTGAAAACCAATTAACGCTGTTTTAAACCATATTTTTTATGCAGCCTGGTTACAATCTGACCAGGTGATCAACGGGGATTATCTGTCATCGGGAACTTGGGAAATAGATATTGCCGGCACTCACTATCCTGCTACGGCACACTTGAGAACGCCGTATGACCCCTTGAGTGAGGGAGTTAAGGTTTAAGTTCAAAACCTGTATCAATCCATTCTGTGATGATGCTCATCGCCAAAAGTGGCGATCTCAGCGCAAAAAAATACTGGAGATGAAAGAGGAAATCAAGTAAAACGTTAGTTAGACGAGCAGAAGGACAGCTTGTCTGGATGACGCCAGTGTCACAGTTAGTGTTACATAATGATTCTCCTTAGAGGGTTTGCTTCCGACTCTTTGATCTTCAATAGGATCCCGAGTAGTATCATAATCTGATTGTCGACCTAATCTCTTGATGGATCGTGATCGAGTGTTGAAGGAAATATTGAGTTTGCTTATGGGAAATGATGGATACTTGGAACATGTTTGACGACTTATCACCTGAGCATCAGTTACGGTTTGATTTAGCCCTAATTCACCGCTATATGGCAGACCATCATTGGCATGAAGGTGTTGTAAACCATTTAACAGCCATGTTGCCAGATAGTGCCGAACATTTTCTGGCACTTCCATATGGTCTACATTGGTCAGAAGTTAAAAGTTCAGATTTTTTAGTAGCAGATTTTGATGGACATGTGATTTCAGGGGTTGGCGAAGTTGAACCAAGCAATTTGAATATTCACGGGGCAATTCATCAACAAGTCCCCCGTGCCAGAGCTATCTTGCATTCACATCAACCAAATATAACCGCACTGACGTTGCTAAAAGATCAAACTATAACGATGTCCAGCCAACATGCACTGCGCTTTGTAGAGCGTATTGCCTATCTTGGGGTGTATGGCGATCCGAGTGATGCAGCGATTGGTGGCATTATCGTCGACAGTTTGAAAACCAAGGATGTGTTGATGTGCGCCAACCATGGTGTAATCATCTCTAGACCCTATCTATGGGATGCTTTCGATGATCTCTATTTCTTGGATCGCGCTTGTGAAATTCAATTAAAGGCTATGCATACAGGGCGAGAACTCAATGTGATTCCAGAGTCTACAGCTAACGATTATGGTCAAAATATTATTAAATGGAGCAAAAAAGAAGGCGAAAAGCACTTTATAGCTCTTCGCCGTATGTACCATAAAAAATACCCTGATTTAATTCAATAACCTGATTTGAAACTGAGTTCAAACCAAGACCAAGACCTTGTTAAAGGATTAATCTAAGGCCGATACCCGAGACCCTTCGCCACGTGCATGCATCTTCAGTGCTACGTTTGACTTCCTTTAGTGCCATGATATCGATCATTCATAGTGACTCCACAGGGCGTTTTAAGAGGCTTAGGTTGGATGCTGCAAAAGGGTATTTGAGTGTGTGTTTCAGGTGGACAGCGAGACTAGTTAGACAGATATGGCGGTTTCTGAAACTGTATTCAAAACTTACATACATTAAATGCCTTGTTGACCAGTTGAAAGGCCTATTGTATGGTCTAAAAGTCTTACTGTTCAGGTGTATTGGTTCTGGTAGTAGGCAGTGAGCACTTTACATTACGCTCCGTCCGCACCATTTTAGAAATTACTAATATATTAGATGTCACCTTTTAGCACTTATCGTGCACACTTAAATGATTGAATTGTAGACCTTTCATTCACTGGCCGTGATTCACCTATGGGGTTCTATGGCCAATTTAAAGCATTTTCTTCTTTCATGAGAATTGGCCTTCCATCTGGAGTGCTCAAAGGAATAAGCTTACCTTTATATCGAGCACAAAGTGTTGGGCTGTTTTGTTTATTTTTACCCAAATTAACCTCTAAATCTACTAAAACTAATTCTGCATCTAAAACTTCCAAGACCTTCATTTTCTTTCCTTTGGTAAATAATAAATTGTTATATATAGTCAGTTGAAAAAGATAGTATTGCAATAGCAAGAATGACAATAACTAGGGTTGAGTTGCGCCACCATCCTCTAATCAATAATAAGTTTCACCATCCATTCTTGCAATACATCTAGCTTATAACCTTCTCCATATTTCTCACCGATACTACCAACAGTCCAACCTCCAATAGCATCAATGATATCTCTAGAACACTAAACAGATCTAAGTCTATCGGTTAATGCGTGACGAAATGAATGGAGTGAGACTGGTTGTGTGGTAATTTGTTTTACCCACTTATTCAGTGCTGCGGATGCACTATTTGCATTATACCTTCCACCTTTGGTGTACCTAGGGACGCTTTAGATGCCTGCATCATGACCATCAGTTTATAACTAACAAGACATAGGTAAGGAATATTGGATTGGATAACTCTGTTGCTGTTAGATTAGTCACCGCTAACCCCTGTGACAACATTTAAGAGGATGTTAATTATCACTACCACTATAGCTTCTGTAGTTGGATTTGCCCTTGTTTTTATTTACCTCATAATTATTCTAGTGAAACAAAATAAGAAGGATTCATTGAAACATATTAATTCTGAATGGGAGCCTTAATAAATCGTATGAGAGATAGCACAGAGACAATGTTAGGCTAACCGAAGGGTCAGTCCAATAAGACCCTAGACCACGAGGTTCTCCAGAACTTCGTTGGTCAACCTCTTTCAATTAATATATTTGTAAAACCTCACACTGAGGTTCAGTAGTATCAGGTGTTACCCCAGAAATGAATATATCTAGCGTACAGCAGTATGAGTTAACCGCAGACCAAGCCAATAGTTTTCAAGCTTATTTAAGAGGGATTTAGACGATAATTCAGCTTTCTTGGCTGACTTAGTCTTGAGACAAATAATAATTCGATTACGGGTGTAATGAGGCTTTAAATCACGAGGTACAGTCTTATAGAAGTAATATGTACCAGATTTGGTATAGGTGTACTTAGGAAAAACGTCTACCATGATGTCTACCACGCTTGTCTTTAATTAAGAAAACGTATGTATAACAACAGGATAAGTCGCCCTGAGGGCTTAGAATGGTGCGGACGGAGAGACTCGAACTCTCACACCTTGCGGCACTGGAACCTAAATCCAGCGTGTCTACCAATTTCACCACGTCCGCTTAATCAACTCAGGCCGGGCCTGTGTTCATTGTACTTCTTTTGTTGCAATGTAATGGGGTGGACGATGGGGCTCGAACCCACGACCACCGGAATCACAATCCGGGGCTCTACCAACTGAGCTACGCCCACCACTACAACACTACATTTACGCTTTACCCTGATGACGTTGGCACGCCCTGCAGGATTCGAACCCGCGACCTACGGCTTAGAAGGCCGTTGCTCTATCCAACTGAGCTAAGGGCGCATGTCACTGCGGTAAATAATGGTCGGGGTAGAGAGATTCGAACTCCCGACATCCTGCTCCCAAAGCAGGCGCGCTACCAGGCTGCGCTATACCCCGACATCCTCTACAAGACTAGTGCCCATGGGCTCAAGCCGTTGAAGAGGTGCGTATATTAAAGCTGCTACCCCGTTTCGTCAAGCATATTGTTTGGTTTTTTTCCAATAAAACCAAACCGTTAAAATAAACTTCAATTTTAGACTTCACGTTTCCAGACGGTGCCTTCTTTGCTATCTTCTAATACGATACCCGCCACTTTTAATTGATCACGAATTTGATCTGAGAGAGCAAAGTTTCGATCTAATTTGGCCTGTTGGCGCTGCACTACCAAGGCGTCAACATTAGCATCTGCTAGATCACCCTCTCCTGCTTCACCCTTTAAATAGGCTTGAGGATCTAGTTCTAATAGACCTAAGATATTACCTAAACCGCGCATTTGACTGGCTAACACGGCCGCTTGGGGATCAGTATCACGTTTAAGACGGTTTACTTCTCGTGCCATTTCAAATAATACTGAAATGGCCTCACGGGTATTAAAATCATCATCCATAGCACTGTTAAAGCGGTCTAAGTATGGCCCTTCTAGCGAAACATACTGCAACTCAAGTTGATCCATGGCAGTGTATAAACGATCCAAAGCTCTTTGCGCTTCAACTAAGGCATCCTCTGCATAATCAATTTGGCTGCGGTAATGGCTGGCTGTGAGTAAATAACGCACAATTTCTGCAGGGAATTTTGCCAATACCTCTCGGATAGTGAAAAAATTTCCCAAAGACTTTGACATCTTTTCTTTGTTAACGCGGACAGCGCCAGCATGCAGCCAATAGTTAACAAAGGTTTCGCCATTAGCGGCTTCAGATTGGGCAATTTCGTTCTCATGGTGAGGAAAAGGCAAATCTGGGCCTCCACCATGAATATCAAAATGGTTGCCTAAACAACACTTGGTCATGGCAGAACATTCTATATGCCATCCAGGGCGACCTTCTCCCCATGGTGATGGCCAAGACACTTCATCCTTCTTTGCCGCTTTCCACAGTACAAAATCAAATGGATTCTCTTTCACATCGTTGATGTCAACTCGCGCCCCAGCTCTCATATCCTCAAGTTTGCGGTTGGTTAGCTTACCGTAACCATCAAACTTCTCTACCCGATAATACACATCACCATTGCTAGCAGCATAGGCATACTTCTTTTCAATGAGTGTTTGTACCATATCGCGAATGGCTTGAATATGACCCGTGGCACGAGGTTCTTGATCAGGTGGTAGTACATTTAAAGCTAACTCATCCTCATGCATAGCATCAATGAAACGTTGAGTGAGCTGTTCGCAAGACTCACCATTTTCTGCCGCGCGCTTAATAATTTTATCATCAACATCAGTAATGTTGCGCACGTACTCAACTTGGTAGCCAGCATGCCGAAGGTAACGCGTAATCACATCAAACGAGACCATGACCCGGGCATGACCAATATGGCAATAGTCATAGACGGTCATGCCACACACATAAAGACGGATTTTACCTTCATCAATAGGGGTGAACGGGACCTTGCTATTACTTAAGGTATTGTGAAGCTGCAACATAATTAACTTTTCCGTTAGGCCTTTTTAGCCCAAGAGTCACGCAAAGTGACGGTGCGGTTGAATACTAAACGCTCGGCTGTCGAGTCTTTATCAACACAGAAATAGCCTTCACGCTCGAACTGAAACCGTTCACCATCAACAGCCGATGTTAAAGAAGGTTCTGCCATTGCGCCTTTGATTAAACGTAAATTTTCTGGGTTCACATAAGCCATAAAGTCCACGTCTTTATCACCGTCTGGGTTGGCATGATTAAATAGGCGATCATATAAGCGCACATCAATTAATTGATGATGACTAGCACTGACCCAGTGCACTACTCCGTTAACCTTATACCCCTCTGGTTTTTTGCCTAAGGTATTTACATCATAACGGCACACTAGCTCAATTATGGCACCACTGGCATCCTTAACCACTTGCTCACAAGTAATAATATAACCGCCACGCAGACGCACAGATTGCTCTGGTGCTAGGCGCTTCCATTTTCCTTCTGGCTGCTCAGCAAAATCAGCTTGGTCGATAAACACCTGCTTAGACATTATTAACTGGCGCTCACCCATGGTTTCGTCTTTAGGATGTTTTGGCACAGTCAAGCTTTCAGTATGGCCTTCAGCCCAGTTAGAAATAGTCACTTTCAATGGTTCTAGCACACACATGGCTCTGGATGCCGTTGAATCTAAATCATCTCGTACACTCGATTCTAAACGACTAAAATCAGTAATACCCTTGCTGCGCGCTACAGGTGTGGCGGCACAAAAATTACGCAAGGATTCTGGTGTATATCCACGCCGACGCATGCCAGAAATCGTTGGCATACGCGGGTCATCCCAAGCGGTGACAGTTTGACTATCGACCAATTGTTTAAGCTTACGCTTACTGGTGATGGTGTAGTTTAGCTCCAAACGTGCAAATTCATATTGCCGTGGTCGACGCTTGCCACTTGGCAAGGTCACATGATCAATAAACCAATCGTAGAGGGGCCTATGATCTTCAAATTCTAAGGTGCAAATAGAATGGGTGACTTGTTCCAGTGCGTCAGACAACCCATGAGTAAAGTCATACATTGGATAAATACACCAATCATTGCCTGTCTGGTGGTGTTCGATATGCCGAATGCGGTAGATAATTGGATCGCGCATGTTCATATTAGGAGAAGTATTATCAATTTTAGCGCGCAGCACCCGATCACCATCGGCAAACTCCCCTGCTTTCATACGCGCAAACAAGTCTAGGTTTTCTTCAATGCTGCGCTCGCGGTGAGGGCTATTCTTACCTACCTGAGTAAGATTGCCTCGGTATTCCCGCGCCTGCTCTGGGCTTAAGTCACACACGTAAGCCAAACCCTTATTGATCAGCTCAATGGCAAAACTATGAAGTTGATCAAAGTAGTTGGATGCATAGCATTCTTCTATGCCCCACTCAAAGCCCAACCACTCAACATCACGTTTAATCGACTGAATAAATTCGTCGCTTTCTTTTTCAGGATTTGTGTCGTCAAACCGTAAATTACATTGCCCTTTAAACTCTTGCGCCATGCCAAAATTCAGACAAATTGAAGTTGCGTGACCCACGTGTAAATAACCATTGGGTTCTGGTGGAAAACGAGTCACAACTTGGCCATCATTGTTGCCCTTTCTAACATCTTTAGCGATGATATTTCGAACAAAATTTGATGCCTGCACGACAGTTTTTTCAGCCACGAATGGGTCTCCTTGAGGTTTGCCCTTAAAAACCGATAATTATATGTCTTTTGGCGCCCGCCTTGCTAGCTAATTTCGTTAGAATTTGAGCGCCAAACCCATGCCAATGATTGCATCTATGAACTGCCGGCTTCATAATAAGGCTTCTTTTATTAACAATTACTTTCTAGGGCCGCTGTATGTCGAATGTATTAATGCAAACCAACTTTGGTGATATCACCATTGAACTAAACTATGAAAAAGCACCTATTACAGCTGCGAACTTTGAACAATATGTTCGTGATGGTTTTTATGATGGTGTTATTTTTCACCGTGTTATCGATGGCTTTATGGTACAAGGTGGCGGTTTTGACGTCAGTATGGATCAAAAAGAGACCCGTGCAAACATTGAAAACGAGGCTGACAATGGCCTTAAAAACGATGAAGGTACGTTAGCTATGGCACGCACCATGGACCCACATTCGGCTTCTGCTCAGTTTTTTATTAACGTGGGCGACAATGCCTTCCTTAACCACACGGGCAAAGACTCACAAGGCTGGGGCTACGCAGTATTTGGTAAAGTAGTTGAAGGTATGGACGTCGTTAATACCATTAAGAAAGTGGCCACCACTTCTAAATCTGGTCACCAAGATGTGCCTGCAGACCCTGTAGTCATTGACTCAGCAACTATGATTGAAGACTAACAAAAGTGCGTCGCCTATTCATTGCCGATTTGCATCTGCATCCGGCTCGGCCAGAACATAGCCGAGCCCTGATCGATTTTTGTCAGCAACGAGTGAATGCTAATGATGAACTGTATATATTAGGTGACCTTTTTGAAACTTGGATTGGCGATGATGTGGGTATAGTTACCTATGCGGACGTGATCGCTTGTCTCAAGCAACTGACCGAGAGCGGTACTAAAGTCTATTTTATGGCGGGTAATCGGGACTTCTTAATAGGCCAAGACTTCAGTCTAGCCAGCGGTATCACCATATTACCAGACCCCAGTATAGTAACCTTTGATGGTCAACCTGTTTTACTCATGCACGGTGATACTCTGTGCACCGATGACAAAGACTACCAACAGTTCCGGGAACTGGTGCGCAGTTCTAGTTGGCAAACTGGGTTCCTCGCTCAGGCCCCTGCTGTGCGCATGCAGCAAGCTGCAGAATACCGACAACAAAGCCAAGCCATGACAGCCATCAAATCAGACGACATCATGGATGTTAACTCTGGGACTGTTGAGCAAGTCATGCATCAACACCAAGTTAACTTGCTTGTTCATGGCCATACACATAGACCAAAAGTTCACCACTTAGACCTCGGCGACCGAATTGTGTTAGGAGATTGGGGTGGGCACTTTGATTATTTAAGTTGGCCAAAGGATGAAAATTGGCACTTAATTAGAGAATCTATTTGATTTGCATGGCTAATTTAAATTTTGGTGATGCTTGGCACCAATTAAACAAGTGTCTGGATCTATTACAAATCTCTACAACCTCTTTATTATTCATCCCGGTGGGAAAAAATTAGGCATTCATGTCTTCCCAGCTTCCCACAGCTTTGTGCCGGATCATTGATCTGCACCTATAATTACAATAACGGTTCAATGCCACAAGGCGTTAGGGCTAAACAAGGAACAAGGTTATGAAAACTTTATTAAAAACATCAACTGCTGCTATTGCGCTTGTACTAGCTGGCAACGCCGTCGCCGATGTTAATGTCGCATACTTTTTAGAGTGGGCTACCCCTAACCAAATCGCTAAGGTAGAAAAAGCATACGATGATGCTATGGGCGAAACAGTTAACTGGACGAACTTTGGTTCTGGCGTAGGCATGACTGAAGCCATGCTTTCTGGCGATATTGATATCTCCTACTCACAAGGTCTTACACCTTTTGCCAACGCTGTTAACGCAAACGCACCAATTAAGATGATTGCTATTGCTGTTGCTTACGGTGCTGCTGATGACTGTATTGTGCGTGATGACTCAGGTATTACTAAGGCCAACGCCTCAGAATTAGAAGGCAAAACTGTTGCAGTACCGTTAAATACTATGGCTGACTTTGGTTTCCGCATGACTATGACTAACTTAGGAGTTGACGTATCTCAACTGACTATTGTTGACCAAGAGCCAGCAGATGCTGCTGTATCTTTAGCTGACGGAAACGTGGTAATGGCTTGTGCTTATGGTGCTAACTCATTAGCTAAGATGAAAGAAGTTGGCGCCCCTATGCTAACTCCAGAAGAAAAGGCTGCTGCCGGCATTAGTAGTTTTGACATTATTTCTGTGACCGAGACCTTTGCTCAGGAACATCCTGATCTAGTTCGTACGTTTGTAGAAGTTACTTCTGAAGCAAACGCGGCTTGGGCCAAAGATCAGTCTAAGCTTAGTGTTATCGCTAAGGATGCGGGTATGACTGAAGAAGCAACAACAGCTCAAATGTCTGGGTTCATTTTCCCAACTGTGGCCGAGCAGAAGCGTGACTACTTTGGTAAAGATGGCATCGCTCGCAGCATGGTAGCCTTTATGGGCAACATGTTCGCAACTAGCGACACGCCAGCTCTCGCAGATTACAACGTTACTATCGACACATCTTTCCTAGATTAAGATAGCCTTGTGCAAGGCAGTGTTATCGCACTGCCTCACTAATTAGCTGTTTACAAAAACAGTTAACAGTCGCTAAACCTAGCTCCTTGCCTTGATGTAAACACCACATCTTGAGAGTGTAGCTAGGTATTTATCTCCAGCCATTATAAAAAGAAAGAGTTACCCATTATGAGTGACCTAGTTTCCGATAACTTAAATATGAAGTTCACTACCCCCTCTGGGCTAGTTGTTCATGCTTTAAAAGATGTAAGTTTTAACCTTAAAAAAGGTGAGTTATTGTCTGTTTTAGGGCCATCAGGTTGTGGTAAAACCACGTTACTTAATATCGTTGCCGGATTCCTAAACCCTACCAGCGGCACTGTTAAACTTGGCGGTACTGAAATACGTGGGCCTGGAGTGGACAGAGGTATGGTTTTTCAGCAGGGGGCGTTATTCGAATGGCTTACTGTTGCTCAAAATGTAGATTTTGGCTTGCGCATGAAAGGTGCTGACCCAATAGAAACAGCTAAAAAAGTAGACGAATGGCTAGAAATAGTGGGCCTAGCAGGCTTTGGAGATACCCCTACTTATCAACTTTCTGGCGGTATGCAGCAGCGTATTGCCTTGGCTCGTTGCTTAATTAACGACCCAGACCTTATTCTTATGGACGAGCCTTTAGGCGCTCTAGACGCCCTCACCCGGGAAAAGATGCAGTCTCTTGTGTTAAAAATATGGAAAGAGACTGGCAAGACGATAATGATTATTACTCATTCTGTAGAAGAAGCTTTGATGCTGGGAGAACGTCTATTCGTAATGGCGCCCCGCCCCGGGCGGTTGCACAAAGAATACCAACTACCATTTGCCGAAATGGGTTTAACTCAAGACCCAAGAGATATCAAAAAGACCCAACATTTCGGTGAAATACGTGAAGAAATTCTTTCTATGATCTGGGATATGGAAGAAGAAATTATGGGTGGGGGGACACTGTAATGATGGATTTCCTATTTGAACAACGCAACACGATTGTGGCGTTTCTTATTATTGGCTTAATCATTGCTTTAACCTTGTCAATTATTAAGGGCCGCCAAATTATGGCGACTGAAAGAACCGACCTCGTATTTGGTAACCCTGCTAAAGCCTTAGGGGGCTGGTATTGGATTATTACAGGCATGTCTTTTGTTTTACTCATATGGTTTTACTTTTCTTGGGACGCAGCTCGAGCCTATAACCCAACAGCCGCTAACGAATTATGCCAAGTTGCTAAGGTAGAAAGTGCGATTAAACCCATGCGTTCCCTATTTCCAATTGATAAACAAAATCTCCGGGGTACAGACCTAATTGCCCGTGACAGTGCACAATTAGAACGCATCAACAACAATTTACAAACCTTCGCTTTGCAGCGCGCAGAAGAAGTAGAAGCCAGCGCCATATTGGCTAGTTTAAAAAGTGCCTTGGTTGATCAAGCTAATCCGGCCTATATTAAATCAAATTTGATTCCAGAGTTTGCTGGCATCGCTCAACGCATCAACAGCCTCAATGCTAGCTTTAGTAACCCAACATTCCCAGGACCTCCCACAAACGACCAAAAGGCTGCAGCTGAAGCCCAACCAGGTTGGGGGGATACGGGTAAGGAAATTCCTGTGCTGCCCGCTACGCCCCTTGGCTATCGCTATGCAGCCATTGCAGCTGAAATACGCATCATTACCAAAGATTTTTCTAAGTTAAGAAATACTAACCCTCATTTGTTAGCTCAAGTTGCTGATATTGACCGACGCATCAAAGCTGCTAAAGCTCAGACTAAAGCAAACCTTGATTTATCAAAGTCTGAGCAAGACGCCAGAAGCAAGTTGTATAGTCAACTTAATAAAATGCTTAAACGAATTGATGATGGTGCTGTTTATCCACCCAATAGTTTAAGTGATGTTCATCTGGCCTTATTGGCATTTGATAAAACTCATATTGAACAGCAAGGGAGTTTGAAAACCTTTGATACATGGATGATGCCTGGTGGTCGAATTATGGCAGGCAACAGTGCATGCAGTGAGCAAGGATCTGGACGTTGGTTGCCTAAACCTTCTGACACCCTTGGCACATTAGTGCGTATCTCTGATCCTGATATTGGTTTTAAAGACGTGCCCCTGCTTTGGTATCGCTGGCAACCAGTGGGGGGTATGCTTGCTTTCCTGTTGCCAGATTGGATTGCCAACTTAGTGCCAGGCGAATACCCACGTCATAATCAATACGGGGAGATTAATAGTAACTTTAAATCCAAGGTGCAAGATTTTGTCACCGGTAACTATGAGTCATTTTCTATTCCCATACCTATGGGCCACATGTGGGACTCAATTATTCGTGTCGTCATTGGTTTATTTTTTGGTATTATCTTAGGTGTTCCTCTGGGGCTATTTATGGGTTTAAGCCGTTTTGCAAAAGGTTTCTTTGACCCTATGGTAGAACTTTATCGCCCCGTTCCACCTTTAGCTTGGGCACCATTAATCTTGACCATCTTTGGTATTCAAGATGATGGTAAGATCTTCTTACTGTTTATGGTAGCCTTCGCTATCATGGTCATATCGGCTCGCACAGGTGCCACAGGAACCCAATTGTCCAAGATTCATGCAGCGCATTCCTTGGGGGCAAGCAATCGACAAATTCTACGACGCGTTATTTTACCAAACTCTCTGCCAGAGATTTTAACAGGTATCCGTATCTCTATTGGAGTTTGCTGGGGTACCTTGGTCGCTGCAGAAATGTTGGCTGGAACTACAGGTATCGGTTTTGTAGAGAACGTAGCCCGCAAGCAGTCAGACTACGAAGTTATCTGGGTTACTATTATTATCCTTGGCGTACTTGGCCTAATGTTTGATCTCATTATGCGCTCAGTTATTACCCGCACTATTCCTTGGCGCGGTAAAGGCTAGGTTTAACACCACTAGGGCATTTTTCACTGCATTTAAACCGCAGATAGGGGGCATTCCATAATGGACTGCCCTTTTTTTTGACCTTTCAAAAAAAAGTCAATTATAAGTGTCTTAACTTTGTACTTTGTTGAAAAATAAGTGCCCCAAAATACCACTAAGATCACACCTTGCTCACTCGAAAGGTAAAAGTAACTCATTGTTTTGGATAGCGTTTAGTTTTAACCGAGGCTATGTAAATACCTACATTTAAGTTAAAGCGCTAAACAAGGCACTAAACAAGGCGATGGTGGCAAGTAACGACAGCAACCCTAGGGTTAGCTTGCGAATTAACATCAGGTCCATGTGGTTAAATAGACTGGCTCCCATTTGATTACCCACCAACATCGCAGGCACCATGATCAGTAGCAGGCTGGGTAAACTTGATGAAACTAAGCCCTGCCCTTGTAACCAAGACAAACCGTAGGCATCAGTAAAAAAGAAGAACAAAATTAGACCAGCACGCATGGCGGTCATAGACATATTTGAAGATAGCATATACACGGCTACAACTAAGCCACCGATACTTGCTAGGCCATTCAAAAAACCAGCAATAAAGCCAACAAACACTATCCACATTAAAGATTGAGTCCCTTTGAACTGCCAATCGCGCCATAGAGCCAAACAGGCAATTAAAACGCCACCACCCGCCAAACCACGCACTAACTCTGGTTGCCAGTATTGCAAGGCAAACACACCCAAAGGCGTCCCTAAAAGAACCCCAATAAACAGTATGGTGACCCATAACCAAGGGATGTTGCGCCACACCTTTGGCAATAGATGCAAGCTAGCTAACATCTCCAATACAAACATAAGAGGAACAATAGTCTGAGCACTCAATACTGGCGCTAAGGCAAAAAAGCATAAGGCAGAAAAACCAAAACCCGCTAAGCCTCTGACAACGCCTGCAAGTAAAACGATGCCAAAAACATATGCGAGTTCGAAGGAAGTCAGTGTTAAGTCAAACCAGTCAAGGTTCACACTAGCCATTTAAGTACGCTGTTCGCCCTGATAGAGGCGCACAACATGCCGTGCTTCAGCAAAAAACAACCAACGCTCTAATAACAAGCCAGCCATCATAATTAACCAAGCAAAACCAAGCAGTTCTGCCCTAACCAAACCACCAAATACGCAGTAAACAAGGGCTAATGGCACAATAAAGGTGACTAAGGTCATGATAATACGCAAACGAAGCAGTTGGTCTGCAGCGACTTGGTAACCAAATTCACGGTTTAAGAAAGTGGGCGCGCTATGACCTGCATCTAATAACCGAACGCTGGCTTGAGAAAACCCTGTGGCTGTTTGAATAGTGGCTCCTTGTGGTTTACCCTGCCAGAAAAAATATACCAGCTTGAGGGCTAAGGTAATAACAACTAACCCCATCACAACGGCTTGTAGTTGAGGTTTCAAGGTTCCAAAAAAGGCGTCTACAGATAAAAATAACAAACCACCACTAATTAGGGCATAGGCCATAAACAACGCAGGAACCATGGGCGTGTTCCACTGACGGATGGTCTTTAAGCTGGCGTAAATCATGCTCGTTGTAAACAATGTGACTAGCGCCAGAATCATACTCAGCCCAGCTAAAATGTTAACACCTGGCCATTGCCAAAATATAGCCGCGGCATAAAGACCTGCAACTGGATAAAGCAAAATGGCAAATACTGCTTCACGCGATAACCATGAAGTGCGAAAGCGGCTAAACGATCGCCACGCATTCTTAGGGTTAGCCAAGTGCATGGTTGAAGACACCAAACCAATACTAACAAGCACCATAGCCATTAGACCAATAATAATTTGTTGGTTAACGGTGAGTGTTTGAGTAAAACCCAACAACTGTCCCGCTCCAAGCCATGCTAACAATCCATAGCCAGCACCAGATGTCACGGTAAAGATAAGAACTGAAAAAGCTGGATGCATAATAAATACCTAAAATTGAAGCAATAATTAACGGTTAATGATGCGATTGACTAATTGTCTAACACCCTGCATTGGTGACACCGCAATACTATCTTGCTGCTTAGGAATTCTAGGTGGCAGATAAGTATTGACAGGGTTGTAACCTAATTCTGGCATAAGTTGTTGGCCAGCACGTTCTCTAGTCAACCTTGAAACTTCTGAATCCGGATCATCAAAATCACCAAATACACGAGACGATGTTGGGCAGGTTAATACGCATGCTGGCTGACGCTCAGCCTCAGGTAATTGTTCATCATAAATTCGATCAACACACAAAGTGCATTTTTTCATGGTGCCAGAATTAGGATCTAACTCACGAGCTCCATAAGGGCAGGCCCAAGAGCAAAGATTGCAGCCCATACACTTATCTTGATCAATCAGTACGATGCCATCTTCTTCTCGTTTGTAAGACGCACCCGTTGGACACACCGTCACACAATCAGCAGTCTCACAATGCATACAAGACATGGGGATATTCACAGTTTTACTATGGGGACTATCTCCAACCTCATAGGAGTGGATACGGTTGAGCCAACTACCACTAGGGTCTTTGCCATGGGGTCGCTCATCGCTCAAAGGACCAATCGTGCCTGAGGTATTCCACTGTTTACAAGCTGTCGCACACGCATGACAGCCAACACATGTGTCTAAATCAACGACTAAACCTAGTTTCATTTGTCACCTCGGCTAAAAATGTCACGCCAACCACGGCTAATATTAATATTGGGATGAGTGCTATAGCTGCTCATCTTACTTGCAGGAGTAAAACTGGGTAAAGGTTTAACCTTATCAAAACGTGGCCATGTCAGATTTTGCTCGGCTAAGTCTGTCTCATCAGCTCCCACAGGGGTGATCTTGACTCTTAAATCATACCAAGCCGCCTGACCCGTGACTGGGTCAGAGTTGGTCATTCGATGACCGCCAGCTTCAGTTTCCCCAGGTAATAGTTCATTGATCAAGTGATTCATCAAAAAGCCTTGTTGAGATTCGTTGGCGTCATCACTTAGACCCCAAGTGCCTTGTTGTTTGGCAATAGCGTTCCAGGTCCAAACTGTTTCTGGGTTAACCCCTTCCATAAGTTTAACTTGAGCTCGGATACGACCATTATGCGACTCTACCCAAGCCCAGCCAAAGTCTTTGATACCCAATGCTTCACCCTTACTACGGTGCATGTAGAGGTAATTTTGAGACATAATTTGACGTAACCAAGAGTTTTGCGAGTCCCATGAGTGATACATAAACATAGGGCGCTGATTAACGGCATAAAAAGGGTATTCTTCTGCGTCTGTTCGTTGCTGCTCTAAAGGCGCATAGTAGAACGGTAGAGGATCAAAATAAGTCTTTAAGCGTTCTTTATGGTGTTCTTCTGTGGGTTGTGGACCATCATATAACCCTTGTCCTGCCAATCGGAACTTTTGTAGGGTTTCAGAATAAATTTCAATGACGATCTGATCCGTACTGCCCACCCAACCCGCTTCCTTAGCTAATTCCATATAATCCTTGTTGGCGTGGCGCATGTACCTTTGATTTGGCTTCAGCTCAAACTTAAAGAAACATTGGTTATCGATGTAGGCCTTCCATTGATTAGGATTAGGTTCACCACGTAATGATTTATCACCGTTTTTACCCCGCCATCCTGCTAAGAAACCAATGCCAGGGGCGCGCTCAAAGTTAATGATAAAATCTTCATAGCCCTTGAACTTGGGTTGACCTTCATCGTTTGTGAAGGCTGGGAATTTCAGGCGCCCAGCTAAGTCCACCATTACTTCTTGCCAACTGCGAACATCACGATCTAGCGCCAAAATTGGCTGACGGATCGAATCACAGGCGGCATCAACTTCAGAAATAGGACGATCCAACATGGAGATCGTGTCATAGCGTTCTAGAAAGGTGGTGTCTGGTAATACTAGGTCAGAAAAATTAACAGTTTCAGAATGAAATGCATCACAGGTCACAATAAAGGGTATTTTGTATTCTCCTGTGTCATCTTTAGCCCTTAGCATGTCCATGGTCTGAGCAGTATTCATGCTTGAGTTCCACGCCATATTGGCCATAAACAACATCAAAGTATCTATGCGGTAGGGGTCTCCCGCTACCGCGTTACTGATCACCATGTGCATCAAACCATGGTTAGCAATAGGCGCATCCCAAGAATAGGCTTTATCAATACGCCTTGGTTTACCATTTTCATCAATCACCAAGTCTTCTGGTTGAGTTGGAAAACCTAATGGAGCTGATTCTAAAGGCGTATTAGGAGCATTACCTTTGGCAGGTTTAATGGGTGGCACGATATGCTTGGGGAATGGAGGCTTAGCCAAGTGGCCACCAGGACAATCTATAGTGCCCAAGACAACCTGTAATAAGTGAATTGCTCTGCACGTTTGAAACCCATTAGAGTGCGCAGAAATACCACGCATGGCATGCATAGAAACAGGCCTGCCAATAAATTGAGTTTGTGTGCGTCCTGCCCAATCGGTCCACTCTGTGTCAATAGTAATGGTTTCTTTGAACGCTACATGGGCCATTTCTAAGGCAATACGTTCAATAGTGCCCGCATCAACTCCACAGATCTTTGCAGCTGCTTCTGGCGCATATTCAGGCGCCATGTACTTTTCCATTAGGATACTGAAAGCGGTCCGCACAGGAGTGCCACAAGACGCTTCGTACTCTCCAATTAGAGCCGGAGCAACATCAGGGCTAAGAGCCGATTGCAGAGAGTTGGTATGTTGATCCCATATTTGTGGGTTACCTTCGGCATCTCTTAACAATAAGCCATCACCCTGTTGACCAGGGTTGTTGATGACAAGTTGCGGCCCATTGGTATATCGAATTAGGAACTCATCATCGATCAGACCTTCTCTAAGCAGCACTTGCATCATTGATAAGGCAAACATTGCATCACTACCAGGTGTGATAGCTATCCATTCGTCGGCAATGGCTTGATAGCCTGTCCGAACTGGATTAACAGCCACAAACTTGGCGCCCCGTTCTTTAATCCTCTTAAGCCCTAGTTTAATCGGGTTAGATGCATGATCTTCGGCCACACCCCACATCATAAAGTATTTGGTATTTTCCCAATCAGGATCGCCAAATTCCCAGAACGAATGGCCCATGGTGTATAGACCCGCCGCTGCCATGTTAACGGAACAGAAACCCCCGTGGGCTGCCCAATTAATGGTGCCAAATTGGCTAGCCCAAAGCCCAGTGAGGGCCTGCATTTGATCTCGACCAGTAAAGTAAGCCAATTTTTTAGGGTCTGTCGCTCGAATGTTAGCTAAGCGGGCAGTGAGTATGTCTAGTGCAGCATCCCATGAAATAGGTTCAAACTCTCCTGCACCCCTTTCAGTTCCGGGCTTACGCATCAAGGGTTGAGTGAGTTTGGCAGGCGACAGCTGCTTCATAATGGCTGAATTGCCTTTTGCGCAAAGCACCCCTTTATTAACAGGATGGTCAGGGTTACCTTGTACAAAACGTATTTTTTCGTCTTCTATGGTCACCTTAATACCACATCTACAGGCGCACATATAACAGGTAGTGTAACGGTGTTCTTGTTTCGAGTGATCTTCAAACTGCGGCAGGTCTTGGCTTTGTGTCATAGTAACGTATAAAGATAATTCTGGTAGCGTAAGCTTATAGGATGTAACGCTTTTTACCAACAGCCAACCTTTATTTAGCCATAGGGCCACCCTTTCAAAAACTTCTCAAGACAACAGATTTGGGGCATTATTAAGGGCAAAGAAAAGACTGCCAGGGGCAATCCTAAAAGGCATTATTAACACTATTTCAAAGCATTTAACTAACCCGCTAACCCCACAAAAATAGGTGTAGTCTCTGCATAGATAGGTGCTTTTAGTTCACAAACCAAGCATAAACTTTTTACTTTACTGGCGTCAGTAGTAGGCTTAGTTAGGTCATAGGGCGCTAAAATTTCGGGGAAGAACTCCAAGTTTAGTTGACTATTAGGTCTAGGCATCAAAGTATCCTTTCAAGATAAAATAATTTACTGGACCCAATTAAAAATAACTTTTGGCACCATTAATTCCATCATAACATCAGTCATGAAGAAATTAATAGTATATAAAAGATATTTTTAATTACTTTTAGGAATATATAGAGGTGGATGAGGCAGATAGTTATAAAAACTATCAATTGAAGAAACTAAAAATAACCGCTCCCAAACAGGACTCATAAGAACTAACAGGCTTTATTTAACCTACGATACTGACGCACTAAGGCGCTGGGGGGACTGTGACATAGGCAATCAGGCCTCTGGCATCAGCACCGGTTAGTCGACTTTTGGCATCAGCTAAGGATCAGTCATCCTTGTCGGGGCGATCCCAACCAGATTCACCTTCAGTTAAATGCCTATCGTTCCTATTAAATAGCAGTTCACATGAAACATAGTCTTGCTCATCGCGAGTGTGCTTATCTAAAATTGAGAACTCTTTGTTGGCTTGCTCAGCGACATAATCCTCATGGTAAGGATCAGCAGTGCTGGATGGACTATTATCAAAGTTGTTTAAAAACTTTAACAACCCCTTCTTGTCAGTCGGCACTTCCCATACTTCATATTGGCCAAGTTCTTTCTTGGCATCCGCTTGGGTGCCCGCCCATTTAGTTCGGTTTTCATTTACATACAGTTTCATTTGATTTTAGTGCTTTATTATTTTTATGGATCTTCACTATATCACCAATTAAAGTCATTTCTATATAATTTTGAACACTATGTTTTAAACTTTTAGCTATATACAAAAGTGTTAGAGTTACACTAATTTAAAACCGGTGCTGGCTACTAATTTAACAGTGTCTAGCCCCGTATTGGCGGCCTCGTTAGCCTTAGCCCACGCATTAATTGAGCGATTACCAGTGCGACAAAAGGCTAAGACCTTGCCTGAAGAGTGTTCAAGAGCAGCAGCCATCTGTGCCACAGTCTGGGGGGGAAAGTTCATACCTACAAATGGAATAAAGTAGTACTTCAGACCTAATGCCTCAGCAGCACTCTGCAGTTGTGCATGACTCGATGGATGCCCATCCTCGCCATCAGGGCGGTTATTTATAATAGTGGTAATGCCCTGCGCTTTAATAACTGGCATATCCGTCTCTAACACTTGCGGTGCGACTGCAAAAGTAGCAGTTACTTTGGTAATATCCATGGCTTATTATTCCCTGTAGTTGGCGATATGATTGGTTAACACTCATTACAACTGAAACCTGCAGTTTAATGAGCTAAACATGCGCTTGAGTTTAGCAGATACACACTAAATAATGTTTACATCAGTGTCTCATTCCCGCATTACTAATGAGCGGCCGAACCGTAAACAGGCGATAGAGCACTAAAAATCAATGTATTCCAAACATTACATCCAATAAAAAGCCCAAGACCTCACATCTTCCGAGGAGGGCTTGGGCCTTGTGTGAACTTAAACCATTACTGGGTTTGCTAGGCAGTGGTGCGCGTTATGGCGGCATCGATCGCATCTACAATTTCATCCAAATCAGCTTGTGTAGCAATGAGTGCTGGGCTTAAGCATAAGGTATTATTATGCTTAGTAAAGCTGCGGTTAGTTCGGCCAATGATTACGCCATTAGTCATGCAGTCGGCTGCAATCGCCATCGCTACACTTTCGTGTACTGGCTCTCTAGTCGCTCGGTCTTTGACTAATTCAATGCCTTGAAATAGTCCCTTACCACGCACATCTCCAATAATAGGGTGCTTGTCTTTGAGATCTTGCAAGCGCTGGCTCAAGTAGTCTCCCATGACCACAACATTCTCTAAAAGATTTTCTTCTTCAATAATACGCATATTTTCTAAGGCAGCGGCAGGACCTGCAGTACAGCCACCAAAGGTAGAAATGTCACGGAAGTAGTCCAATGGATCTTCAGAATTACTCTTGAACAGATCAAACACAGCTTCTGTGGTCACAGTACAAGAAATAGCGGCATAGCCACTGGCCACACCTTTAGCCATAGTGACTATGTCAGGCACGATATTAAAATGCTGATAACCAAACCAAGTTCCTGTCCGGCCAAGTCCACAAACTACTTCGTCCATGTGTAACAATATATCGTACTTGTCACAAATACGGCGGATTTCTTGAAAATAACCTTCAGGTGGCACAATAACACCGCCACCTGCAGTAATAGGCTCCACTACTACGGCTCCCACTGTGTCCGCGCCTTCGCGCAAAATGACGTCTTCCATAGCACGTGCAGCTTGAATACCATAATCTTCATCAGCGCCATTTTCTGCGTGATAAGCTGAACAATGGGGAAACTCAACAAATCCTGGGGTAAATGGCCCATACTGGGCTTTACGTTCTTGTTGACCGCTTGAACTTAAAGTAGTGATAGTGGTGCCATGGTAATCACGATCACGGTAAAGAATCTTGTGTTTTTTACCACCATATTTTTTAACTGCAATTTGACGTACGATTTTGTAGGCTTTTTCATTAGCTTCTGAACCAGAGTTTGAATAATACACTCGATTCATGCCTGGCATCTTGTCTATCAAATGTTTAGCAAACAAAGCTCCAGGTAAAGTTCCAGCACTATTGGCAAAGTAATTCAGCTTAACTAATTGATCACGAACGGCGTTAGCAATAGACTCGCGCCCATAGCCTACATTTACAGTCCACACAGCGCCAGAAACTGCGTCAAGGTGTTCTTTGCCATTGGCATCCCATACACGCATGCCTTTGCCTTCAACAATCATTAAAGGATCTTTTTCTTCTAAAACTTTGTGCTGGCTTATGTGGTGCCAAAGATGATTGCGGTCATCAGCTATGGCATCCTTTGTATCGTAAGTACTTATGTCGTATTTCATGATCTAACGCTCCAACTCTAAAAAGGCCTATATATGCCAAGGCCACAGCAACTAATTAGGGGGACCTACCTATTGGTATCAAAGCTTAATGGTAAAGTAAAGCAACGTCCTAGAACCAGTTAAAAGTAATGGGTGATACCAAAGACCCAATAATACAGCTTTTCACAGAAAACATTAGCTATTTTACCCCTACACACCTTAGAATTGGCGCAATTAATAGGATAAAGATTCGACCTATGAGCCACCCATTGTTTATTTTAGATGCTGGATTAAAAGCTAGCCTACAACAACAACTGCGCCAGCAGATTGCCAAGGCTATTTTAGATCATCACATTCCTTTAGATTCACCTCTGCCTTCGAGCAGAAAATTGGCTAAACAGCTTAATGTTGCCCGCAATACCGTGGTGCTCGCCTACGAGCATTTGTTAGATGACGGTTATCTTATTGCGCGTGAACGCAGTGGTTATTTTGTTAACCCAAATATCCTAGATCATAGTGTTCAACTAGAATCTGTATCAGACGAGCGCCACACCTCAGGCACAAAACCAGACTGGCAAGGTCGATTTAAACTTCACCCAACTAAACAAGAAAATATTACCAAACCCAACGATTGGCAAAATTTTCAATATCCTTTCATTTATGGTCAGTTTGACCCAGATCTATTCCCCACCAACCACTGGCGCGAGTGTTGCCGAGATAATGTGAGCGTGCCTGCCATTCGCAGTTGGGCGGCCGATCATTTTGTCGCTGACGATCCCATGTTAATCGAACAAATTCATACCCGTGTGCTGCCGCGTCGAGGAGTATGGGCCAAGCCTGAGGAAATTTTAATTACCATAGGCTGTCAACAAGGCTTATACATGCTGGCGCAACTGTTACTTGATAAAAACACCATCATGGGTCTTGAAGATCCAGGCTTTGTAGATATGCGCAATATCGCAAGTCTTAACCCATCTAAACTCAAAGCCCTGCCCGTTGACGAAGGTGGCTTAATTGTAGACGAGGGCCTTGCCGAATGTGACTGTGTATTTGTTACCCCAAGCCATCATTATCCTACGACCGTGACCATGCCATTAGACCGGCGGCATAAGTTATTAGAAATGGCCAGCCAAGAAGACTTTTTAATTATTGAAGATGATTATGAGTGTGAAGCTAATTTTCACCACGCACCATCACCAGCTTTAAAGAGTTTAGATAAGCATGACCGAGTCATTTATATTGGCAGCTTTTCTAAAACCCTCGCTCCGGGTCTGCGGATTGGTTACTTGGTAGCCAATAAAGAGTTAATTGCTGAAGCTCGCTCATTACGACGCTTGATGCTGCGCCATCCGCCTGCCAACAATCAACGCAGCATTGGACTCTTTATTGCTAGAGGGTATTACGATTCCTTGTCTGCGACTTTAGTCAAGGCATACCAAGAACGCCACAAAATCATGGCTGATGCCCTCCAAAAGTATATGCCAGGCCTTGCAGAGCAGCCTACTTTTGGGGGCTCATGTTATTGGGTCAAAGGTCCCACGGGTTTGGATGCACGTGAACTCAGGGATAAAGCTGCAGAACATGGCATTTTGATTGAATCAGGTGACATACACTTTTTAGATGCGGATTCTCCTAAGAATTACTTCCGCTTGGGTTATTCATCCATCAACCCAAAGTTAATTGAACCTGGTATTGAAAAATTGTCCCACATTATGCATGAGTTAGTGAATAATTAAGTTCGATTTATTAACATGCCATCTAACCTCACAGACGTAAGCCAAAGCCTTCTCTTAAATTCCCATGCAGGCTCGCCAAAGCGAGATATTTGAAAAGCACATAGATATGAGGAATGATTAAGCTATGCCTGTAGCGGGCCTCTGTGGCGATCTCTGGTTAAGTGCAGCCCCTCAATGGTGTATCTGATTTCTAACACACTACCGTTTGGCTCTTAAACTGGGTGCCATTAAATTTATGCAGATGATAGACCGGCTTGACTGCCGTGCCTCTGGGAACATCATCTAAACGCAGATCAACAGCCACACTCGGCACGGTGCTGGCTGGAACGCCAACTAATTGGCTCTTAACATTACGATGCGTGTGGCCACAGAAGATTTGCTTTACTTGCGTATTTTCTTTTAATACCTGCGTCAAATAATCGATTGTTTCCCAGTTTTCAAACTGAAATGGGTAGGTGGATTCGACAATTTCAAAGGGCGGATGATGCATGAAAAGCACGGTGGGTTTATTTGGTTTTTGAGCCAGCATTTCATGCAAGGCATCAGCGCGTTGTTGGCAATAGTCACCCATATTGGTCGTCGCTGAAAGTGTATCTACAGCAACTAAGCGCACTGGATAATGATCTATACTATATTGTAGGAATGGAGAATCCACAGCTATATTAGTGCCAGTGAGGAAATTCTTAACGATTAAATTTCGATCATCACGATTGCCGGGGCAGACATGCAAGGGCATGTGAATGTCACCAAGAATAGACAAAGCCAAGTCGTATTTTTCCTGAGATCCGTTGTGCACAACATCCCCTGTATGTATGACGATATCAGGCGCTGGATCGAGATGATTAAGACTATCAACAACACGCCGAAGATCTTCAAGTCGATGCTTAAGTTGCGCTGATTGAGGATCTATATGGCTATCCGATATTTGCGCTATTATCATTATGTCGAAACCAGACTACGCTTGCCACTGCCCTAACAAAGTTTTGTTTTGGCATTGCCAAGCATTAATTAAACTTGGGTATCGTAAAATTTCCGTAACACTGTGACCACCTCTGGACGACCAAATTTAGTCGAAACTTCCTCTCCATTGGATAACATTTCACGCTGACGTGTGCCAGACACATTAATTCTGAATTTTTCGTCATGCGGGCAAGTTTTGGCTGTTGCCATGCCATCACAGACTTCACAAAAGAATGTAATGTCTATTTTTAGAGGCTGAGTGACTAAGGCTCCCTCCCACAGCGTATCAAAAATATGATGCGCGTCAAAAGGCCCATAAAAATCACCAACACCGGCGTGATCGCGGCCAACAATTAAGTGAGAACAACCAAAATTCTGACGTATAAGGGCATGAAACAAGGCCTCTTTAGGCCCAGCATAGCGCATTTCAATAGGGTAGCCCGCTTGAACTGCGGTATTGGGTTTGAAGTAATTATCAACCATGACTTTAATGGCTTCAACGCGAACGGGAGCAGGAATATCACCTGGTTTTAATTTACCTAAAACTTGATGAATAAAGACCCCATCAGTCACATCAATCGCTATCTTTACTAAATGTTCATGACTGCGATGCATTGGATTCCGAGTTTGGAATGCGGTGACTTTAGACCATCCCATTTTTTGAAACAAAGCTCTACTGTCTTCAGGCCGAATATACAAATCGCTAAATTCAGCAGGAAACCATCCTTCATCAATAACTTGAACTGAACCTCCAAGGTTGACCGCGGGTTGGGCTAGGACTTTAGCGACCCCTGGATGACTTTCATCCAGTGTACCAAACACCTTTTCACACTGTAGCTTAAGGTCTGGTATATATTTACCTTGAACCTTAAGGATACCCATAATTTGTTGCGTTTCGTTATCAACCAACGCCACTTCTTCACCAATTGCTACTTGATCAGCTAGGGTCTGATGAGCAGAAAGCGTGACAGGAATGGGCCAAAATACGCCATCTTCCAATGTCATTCCCTCACAGACACCGCGCCAATCAGCTTCTACCATAAAGCCGTCAAGTGGCGTATACGCACCCATTGAGAGCAACAATAAGTCGCAAACCTCACAACTACTCATGGGGATTTTTGTTAGTTTCTCTGCCTTTAAAAGAGCTTGGCTTCTTAGGTCTTCTGAGATCAGCAAAGGCTTCAAGAGCCCTGCACCATGAGGTGGGACTAAATTGGTCATTATGGATTTTCCTTTCTTAAGCAAATGATTTCCGTCGAGCATAGACATGGGTCACCCCATACCTAAAGCCTAAAAATAGGCTACTTATGGTCTTTTCGGTATCGTGTATTCTGCTACTTTGTGGAACGGTTCCCACACAACCTCATAACCAACATAACCCGTCTTAGTGGGTTTTTTTTGCCGGGTGGTCATAAACCTAGACTTGCCATCGGGCACTGGAAGCTTTTCTTTCGGTTGGTCGCTCATAATTTTTACCTCAATAATATTATTTTATTTTTTCTCGTTAAGGTGAACTTTACCAGTTAGCAAGTTCGCAATTTTCTAATGCAATGGAATCTTCAACCCATCTGGGATATCAGGCCCTTGATCAATCGGACCACCCGCTTCAATTTCTTCTTCAATGGCGTCACGGACTCCAAGAATTTCCAAATTAAAATTAACGACCCTACCACAGAGCGGATTATTGCCATCCACTGTTAGAGTTTCATCATCGATCCTTGTAACGATAAAGCTTTGTTTGTCGCCTTTCTCATTTTCAGAATGAAGCGTGGTGCCAACTTCTCTATATTGTTTGGGAACATTTTCTAATAGATCTGTAAACACCAATGACTCATCTCTTGGGCCGTAAATTTGGTTGCAATCAATAGGCACTTCAATCACGTCTCCAGCCGCTTTTCCTTCCAGTTCCTTAGTCACAGCTGGCGCTAAAATATCGTTCACACCATGTACATAACCAATTGGAAATTCAACAGAAACAAGGACCTCACCTGATTTTTGATCGACCACACTATATGTCAGTTCTACATACTTGGTGTCTTTGATTGTCTCTCTCATATTCAATTCATTTCCCTTAATCAAAAGATGGAAGCACCAAAAATTTTTATTTCATCATCTTCATACCCCAACACCAGACGGCCAAGCCATTCTCCATCTTTTTTGGTACTGCGTTGCCGATAGAGCACGGTAACGTGTGAGCCTCGACGAATAGTGCCAATAAATTCAAGCGATTCAGAGAGATTTCTTGTTAATTCGCTGTTGGCAAATTGTTTACCCACTTCGATTTCATTTAATCCTCGGACAAGGTTTTCAGAGAAGTGCTTAACGAATTCTCCATATTGCCCACTGTTCGAGGAGTGCAACAGATGGCTCCATAACGGATTAGCTATAGCAAGAATTTCATCGTCTGTTTTATCGGTGACGCACCGAGTATTTGTCGATACTATAATGCTCATGTTTAATTTTTAATCCTAATTAGACGCACGTCTCAATGGGCCCGACAAAAAGACCCACCATTGACGCACTAAAACCATTGGTTTGAGCAATCAGGGGTTTAACCTAAACCCCTGATTGATTTCACTGTTACTCACCATCCTTAACAAGGTGAAATACAGGTGCCTTTTCCATGGTGTACTCACCGGTGTCAGGATCCCGGCGTGATACGGTTAGCACATGCCAGTTTTCGTCATCAAGTTTCAAGGCATCACCACGGTAATAGTAGCCAGGCCAGCGGGTTTCTTTACGGAACATCGTATGCTGTGTTACACACTCCGCTGTTCGATGACGGTGCATCAACTCCCAAGCACGCAACAATTCGTGGAAGTCTGAAGCTGCTAATTTTTGCAGATCTTCTTCCATAATTTTGAGCTTTTTGAGACCAATACCCAATAACTTCTCGTTGGTCATGTAGCTTACACCGGCCCCACCACAATACTCATCCATTAGTTTCTGTAAACGATCCAGACCCTGTCGTGGATTAATATAATTAGGGTTCACATCACCAGCAACCACTTCATTACGATAAATTTTGTAATGTTCCATGGGCTTGTAAACTTTTTCTTTAAGCTCATTGATGCGCCTATCAGAGACCACTATGCCCTCACCTTTGCCATCATCGATGTAGCGACAAGCTGCCTTGGCAGAGAGACGTCCCTCGGTGAATGATCCCGATGAAAATGCGTGGGGCGTTCCGCCCACAGCATCGCCAGCACCAAACAAGCCTTCGATAGTCATCATGCGGTTGTAGCCCCAAAAATATTCAGGCGGAGATACATCCTCAGGGCCAGAACACCATGCACCACTGCCTGTCGCATGAGAACCCATAACATAGGGCTCTGAAGTAGTGAGTTCTGGGTTTTCATTTTTAGGGTCTACATCAGTCGCAGCCCACAATACGGCCTGACTGATAGTCATACCGAGAAAATTTTCCCAGCCTACTTCCTCAAGGTGTGGATCTTGGAAAGCTTCCATGGTCACCATATGAATGGGACCTCGACCCGCGTTAACTTCTGAGATCATTGCATGGTTGCGCAAACATGTCGGAATGGGCCTATGTGTTCTGTGAGACAGTTCAGGGTCAAGGTATTCCTTGCCAACTATCTTTTGCAGTGAAGGCCACCACTTAGATTCAAACTCTTCGCCCAAACCGTTTTGCGTGTAGGTCTTGAGATGCAAAAAGTAAGCTCCCACAGGACCAAAACCATCTTTAAACCGCGCCAGTACGATGCGATTTTCCATTTGCGTCATCTTGGCACCAACTTCAATCATCAATCCGTAGGCTGAGCCAGACGACCAAGGTGCATACCAGGTCCGGCCCATGCCTTCTCCAGTCGAGCGTGGTTTAAAGATATTTGAAGCACCACCTGCACCACAAATAACCGTCTTGGATTTGAAAACGTGAAAGTCTCCAGTCCGAACATTAAATCCGACCGCTCCAGCAATGCGATTTTCTTTAACTTCATCCATAAGCAGATGAGTAAGACAAACACGGTTATACACCTTGTCCGCATTTTTTTTAGCTGCCTCAGCCACAATCGGTTTATAAGACTCTCCGTGAATCATGATCTGCCAGCGCCCTTCGCGCAGATACGAATCTTTCACGGGATCCTTCATGATTGGTAGGCCCCACTCTTCAAATTGATGCACAGCAGAGTCTACGTGCCGAGCCATGTCAAATAAAAGGTCTTCTCGCACTAAACCCATTAAATCAATGCGGGCATACTGCACGTGGTCCTCTGGATTATTCTCACCGAAGCGGGTACCCATGTAACAGTTGATGGCGTAAAGTCCCTGCGCTACGGCTCCAGACCGATCAATATTAGCCTTTTCAGCAATAATAATTTTCTTATCTTGACCCCAGAATCTGGCTTCAAATGCTGCACCAGTGCCTCCAAGGCCTGCACCAGCGACCAAGACATCAATGTTATCTTCTACAATTGTTTTGTAACCCATCAGTAATAAACTCCCTGTTTCAACGTCAGACCATTAGACTCCAAGGTATGAAGTCCACCTTCGTCAAAGCGGATATATTTTGGTTCGTTGAATAAATATTGACTGTCACGCTGCTCTTGAGTAGGCCCCTCAACTTCTTTGAGGTTAGGAGTACACGAACCCCAAGGTTTGGTAGTGATGGGAGACAAAAAGCTTTTCTCCCTGCCATCTCTGTACTTCACACTCCAAGCAATGGTTCCCTTATCCTCGTCGCGGTCCACCCGGACACTATGCCCAAGCGGTGAAAAGTCTGCGTAACCTCGCACATCAATGGCATTTTGAGGGCAGGCTTTGACACAAGACATGCATTCCCAACAATGAGTGGGTTCAATATTGTAAGCGCGACGATTGACCTTATCGATGTGCATGATGTCTGACGGGCAGATATCGACGCAGTGTCCGCAGCCATCACATCGGGTCATGTAAACAAAAGTTGGCATGTTTTTTTCCTCTCACAGAATATTTTGAATTTTTTATTATAGAATATTTATTATAATCCCTAGTAATGACTAGGTTTTTCTCGTTTTATACCTAGCCCCATAGATAATGGGGCATCTTTGAGCAACTGCATAGAGTGACTGTCTCTAACCGCAGGATCAGTTCGATCTGCAGGCTCTGGAAGATTATTGCGAGATCCACTTGCTTCCGACATTTTTTTCTCCATAGCCGCGGCTGGTTTGAAAAACATATGGGAAAACTTAGACCAAGGTACTGATCCAAAGAGAATTGTCGTAGTAAAGATGTACAAAATGAGGGTTAATACTGACCAAGTGGCGCTACCATTAGCTTGAGTGTAGGCCCAGACCAGAGCAAAAGTTGTGCTAAGTGTCAGTGACACGACAAACAAGTCAGCTCGAATCAACCGAAATGGTGAATTTCCTTCTGCTGACACATCAACTCTAATAAAAAACCAGAACCAATAGCCTCCGGCACAAACCATAAATGCACCGAGGTACCAAAGGTTGGCCACAATTACTGGCGTTGCAGACTCTTGATAGCCAAATACCATCATTGCTGTGGTGGCCGTGTAAGCGATAAAGCCATACATTGTCAAAATGTGAGCGAGCTGTCGACGCGTACTGCAGTCACCTAATTCAGCTGAAGTCAAACCATCTATGGCTGTTTTAACCGCCACCGTGACCTTCTCTCCACCACTGACTTGGCGCTTTGCATTTGCCTTAGATTTCTGCCAGTTGTTAAAGAAGTACTGGGCACTTCTCTTGTGTACGATATCAAATAGCGTGCCACCAGCCACCAAAAGCGCCATTAGAATGACGTAAGTTTCCATAATAGCGGGGTCAATCATAACCGATAGCTCGGCAAAGGGATTGGTATTAAACATTAAAATTCCTCTCACAGATTTTTTTATTATCAGTAATTTTTTATCATCAACCCATAAGATTGTATAAGATGTAATTTTTATGACTTGTTAGGCCTGCCCTATCAGCTACAATCACATGAAGTCATTGAATTATATAACTATTCACTATTTAGTACTAAGCTTATAATTTAATAGGAATAATTACCTTTAACGCAATTCGAATAGACTCTTGGCGTGATTAATGAAACTCCTAGTTGGGGCTTCAAATATATAATGAAATTGCTTGGGAAAATCTCAGAATAGATATATTTATAGTAATAAAGCAAGCATACAAGGAGGACCATATGCAAGGCCATCGAAAGTTTTATTGTTAGGCCAACTTTATTAAAATTAAACCTGTACATATAAAACCCGTTGCCAACCAGCGATACTGACTTAGTTGCTCTTTAAGCATATGAGTGCTTAATAAGACTCCAAAAAGCACTGACGTCTCCCGTAGTGCCGCAACCATAGCTACGGGGACTTGGGTCATGGCCCATAAACAGATCCAAAATGCTGCCATAGACATGACACCACCCCCTATAGCAACGAACCAATAGCGGGTTAGACTTGAGATAAAAACCTGTGGATTAGAGCGATATGCCCAGATCGTGGTAATCACTCCATCCAAAAAGAAAAGCCACACGACAAAACTATGCAGACCACCAATTTGACTCACCACATAGCCATCTACCATGGTGTAGCTAGCAATCCATAGGCCGGTTACTAATGCATAATAGAAGCCCGCTCCTAGGGGTCTACCCCTCTTAAAACGAGAAAATGCAGCCACACCACTAGCAATTAACAGCACAGATAAAATCTGCGTCTGACTAAGTTCGGTACCTAAAACGATGACGCTAAAGAGTAAAACCCAGACTGGGCCACTGCCTCTGGCAATAGGATACACTTGCCCAAAGTCACCTTGAACATAGGCTTTAACTAAAAATACTTTATAACCAAAATGTAGCACTAGTGTGAACAGCAGCCAAGGCCACATTTGCGCTGATGGCAAGGCCACAAAAGGCATAATAACTAAGGAAATAATGCCCGTACACACCATAATTAAACCGATGGCGATAATAGGTTCGGCATTAATTTTTACCAACGCATTCCAACCAGCATGTAAACCTGCGGCCAAAAGCACTGCAAAAAATACCTCTATGGGCATAACACTTAAACCTTTATTATTTTTCGCCCAAATAATGGGCATAGACTACAGCCAAAGCAGCTGAAGCTAACCTAGCAGCAGGTGGATCAGCTCTTGAAGTCAGCATGACCGGAACCTTAGCACCCATTAATACACCCGCTGCAGTGGCGCCATTAAAGTACACGAGTTGCTTAAATATAGCGTTTCCTGTTTCTATATTAGGCACTAGCAAAACATCTGCGTAACCCGCTACTGGGTGTGTAATTCCTTTAATTTTAGCCGCTTTTGGAGACATTGCGCCATCAAACGCTAAGGGGCCAAACACATCAGCTGCCTGATGGTCCTGGTCCGACATAGCCGCTAAGAGTTCCTTAGCCGCTATGCTAGAGGGCATTGCCTGTGTGACCACCTCTGTCGCAGACAATAAGGCGACTTTTGGCTTGAGAATACCCAAAGCGTGCATTACATCGGTAGCACCACGCAAAATACTGAGCTGGGTTTTAGTATCAGGGGACACATTAACCACAGCATCAGTAATACATAATACTCTATCACTACCCGGCACAGACATATGGAATAAGTGACTTAGGCGCTCCCCTGTCCTTAAACCATGTTCTTTATTAAGCAGAGCTCGAATCAATACATCCGTGTGTAAATTACCTTTCATCAATAATTTTGCCGTGCCTTGGTGCACACACTGCACTGCATTGGCTGCTGAATCCTCTTCACTCTCACTGGCAATAAGCTCAAACTGATCAATATTCCAGTCAATCGCTTGGGCTGCTTTTTGAATCGCCGCAATATTTCCCACGAGGATGGGCACAATAATACCTGCTTCAAAGGCTAATTTGGCACTCTCTAAAGCAAGTTCAGAACCTGCATTAACAACAGCGGTTACCATGGCTGGAAGCGCTTGGGCTTGATTCAAAAGCGGCTGTGGGCAAACAGGTGTTAATTGACTAAGCATAGGGGGGTACTCCAGTTACATCACTTTAGTGCGGCGGGGCCAAGTTAAGCGTGGCATTAGTTGGGACATCAACATGCCTACTAAAATTAATCCACAACCCAATAATCCTTGCGCGGGCAACACCTCATTAAGCAATAAAAAACCACCAATAACGGCAAATACACCCTCTGAACTTAAAATAATAGCCGCGTGAGAAGGGTGCGCATGCTGCTGGGCAATGGTTTGTAACGTATAGGCAATACCCGTTGACATGACTCCTGCAAAGAGTAATGGCACGGCGGTAGACTTAATCATGCCCCATGTTAATTGTTCAAAATATAAAGCCAATATCATAGCCAGCAGACCTGCGACAAAAAACTGCACTAAAGATAGCTTCACGGTATCCATACGTGAGGCAAGATACCCAATCATCAGCACATGACCTGCGAATGCAACTGCACATATAAGTTGTAACGTGTCTCCTTTACTCAAGGTAAAGTCTTCGTTAATACTCAAAAGATACAAACCCCATAGGGCAATTGCAGCACCAAGCCATGTCCCTAGGCCCGTTTTCATACGAAAAAAGAGGCCAATTAATGGCACAAAGAAGATATACATACCGGTGATAAAACCAGCCTTACCTGCCGTGGTATATTGCAAACCGACTTGCTGAAAGGTGGCTCCAATAAATAGTAATAAGCCTGCAACAGCACCACCCATAAGCAAGGATTTAGTAGAGGATTTGGGACCCTCAATTGAACTTTTAGCTTGAGCTCTGTCCATCCATATCACCACAGGCGTTAGCGCAACGACACCAATAAAGAAGCGTAAACTGTTAAACCAATGGGGGCCCATCGTTTCCATGCCTACTCGCTGGGCTACAAAGGCAAATCCCCAAATAGAAGCCGCAAGTAGCATCATTAAATTGGCCTGCATGGCTTTATTGGGCATGTATAACGTCCTTGTTTGTGTGTTGGGGTGAGGTTTTAATGGGCACACCGCTATGAAAGCGGAACATGGGATCTTCTGCGCTGATCAGTTCGACTTCTAAGTCACGCACCAAGGCAATCCGTTGGGTATAATCATCGAGTCCTGCAGCATCGGCTTCCAGCGCCACATCTTTGGCTAAACTCAAGTAGTCTTGATAATGTCTTGCTTCCGATTTTAGTAAAGAGGCATAAAATTTGGCCAATGTCTCATCCAAGTGGGGTATGAGTAATTCAAATCTTTCACAGGAACGGGCTTCGACAAAGGCGCCAATAATAAGCGTATCCATTAATTTAGCAGGTTCATGAGTTCGGACTAAATGCCTTAATGCACCCACATAACGACACGCATCAAGATGATCATAGACAATGCCGCGCTCACGCATGATACGGCACACTTGTTCAAAGTGAATTAACTCTTCCTTAGCCAGGCGCGACATTTTAGTCAACAAATTTGCTCGAGTCGGATGCCGAAACATCAATTGCATGGCAGTAGATGCGGCCTTTTTTTCACAATGAGCATGATCTATGAGCAAAATCTCTTGTTCTTGTATGGCTTTGTCCACCCAAGCTTGGGGAGTACTGCATCCTAAAAACTGCTTTAGTTCCGATAGTGGCACAAGCTTAACCCAAGGCTAATTAATCAAAAGAGACGCATTGTACCCACCCAGACAGACAGCGTCTAGGATTACCCACTTACCTGCAAATTATGAAAAATAAAAGCCATTAAATACACGGTATCTATAGAAATTATTATCATTATAATCAATGGTTTATCGATTAAAATTAAATCAACACATTACCCCTTAAACTGGAAATAATGGAGCCATTATGCTACCCTACGGGTCTGATTTGTAGTTCCATTGACCATCGCTGTACCTGAGACACTAGGACCAGTGAATTTAGAGGCTGTACCATGTTAGAAGCTTACCGTACCCATGTTGCCGAACGCGCAAAACTAGGCATTCCCCCAGAGCCCCTCAACGCAGAGCAAACTGCTGCCTTGGTGGAACTGTTGAAAAGCCCACCTGTTGGTGAAGAAGCCATATTAGTTGATTTATTGCGTAATCGTGTACCTGCTGGTGTCGATCAAGCTGCCTATGTAAAGGCCAGCTTTTTGTCAGCCATTACCACGGGTGAAGTAGTCTCTAGTTTGGTCAGTCCAGTTGCAGCAACGGAAATTTTGGGTACCATGCTGGGTGGCTACAACATAGAGGCCTTGATCGCTTGTTTGGAAAATAATGCCTTGGCACCGACTGCCGTTGTTGCACTTTCCCATACTCTCTTGATGTTTGATGCATTTCATGACGTCGATGAAAAAGCCAAAGCCGGTAATAGCTATGCAAAGCAGGTCATGCACTCATGGGCAGAGGGAGAATGGTTTACTTCTCGTGACCAACTGGCAGAAAAAATCAGTTTAACAGTATTTAAAGTGACCGGTGAAACCAATACGGATGACCTGTCCCCGGCACCTGACGCGTTTACACGACCAGACATACCTTTGCACGCCAATGCCATGTTTAAGATGCAACGTGATGGCATTGAGCCTGATGATCAGGGCACCACAGGCCCTCTTAAACAGATTGCAGCGATCAAAGCTAAAGGCTTCCCCGTGGTCTATGTGGGGGACGTAGTTGGCACAGGGTCATCACGCAAGTCTGCGACCAACTCCGTACTTTGGTTTTTCGGTGATGATATTCCAGCCGTGCCTAATAAACGTGCAGGTGGTTTTTGTTTTGGCTCCAAAATTGCTCCCATCTTTTTTAATACCATGGAAGATGCAGGCGCCCTGCCCATAGAAATGGACGTTTCTGGCATGCATATGGGTGATGTCATCGACGTATATCCCTATGAGGGCGTGGTTCGTCATCACGATACAGGCCAAGAGCTGAGCCGCTTTGAACTCAAGACCAATATCATCTTAGATGAAGTAAGAGCTGGCGGGCGCATTCCGCTTATTATTGGCCGTGGCCTCACAGAGCGTGCTCGCACGGCTTTAGGCATGGCTCCAACAGATGTGTTCCAAACTCCCAAACCAGCGGTAGAGTCTAACAAAGGCTACACCTTGGCACAAAAAATGGTGGGTAAGGCCTGTGGTACTGAGGGCATGCGCCCAGGTACTTATTGTGAGCCAAAAATGACGACTGTGGGATCACAGGACACGACTGGCCCCATGACCCGTGATGAGTTAAAAGACCTCGCATGTTTAGGTTTCTCAGCAGATTTAACGATGCAGTCATTTTGTCATACAGCAGCTTACCCAAAGCCAGTTGATGTGCAAACTCAACACACACTGCCTGACTTCATCATGAACCGTGGTGGTGTGTCGCTGCGTCCTGGCGATGGCATTATCCATTCGTGGCTTAACCGGATGTTATTGCCTGATACTGTGGGAACTGGTGGTGATTCGCATACCCGTTTCCCACTTGGCATCTCGTTCCCAGCTGGATCAGGTTTAGTCGCCTTTGCCGCAGCAACTGGCGTCATGCCCTTAGATATGCCTGAATCAGTATTGGTGCGCTTTACCGGTGAGCGCAACCCTGGCATTACCTTGCGTGACTTAGTTCATGCCATTCCTTATTACGCTATTCAACAAGGCCTATTGACGGTAGAAAAAGCGGGTAAAATTAATGCCTTCTCTGGTAAGATTCTTGAAATAGAAGGCTTAGAAGACCTCACAGTAGAGCAAGCCTTTGAATTATCAGATGCTTCTGCTGAGCGCTCAGCAGCGGGCTGCAGCATTACTCTTAGTGAAGAGTCGGTAGCAGAGTACCTCCGTTCTAACGTGGTCATGCTCAAATGGATGATTAGTGAAGGTTATGGGGACAAGCGCACCATTGCTCGGCGCATTCTGGCCATGGAAGCCTGGTTGGCTGAGCCAAAGCTGATGCGCGCAGATGCCGATGCAGAGTATGCTGAAGTGCTTGAAATTGATGTTTCAAATATTACCGAACCCATTTTATGCGCGCCTAATGATCCAGACGATGCGCGGATCTTATCTTCAGTGGCTGGACAAAAAATTGATGAAGTCTTTATTGGTTCTTGCATGACCAATATTGGTCATTTCCGTGCCGCTGGAAAGTTACTAGATGCTGCGACAGGCCCTCTGCCTACCCGTTTGTGGATTGCACCGCCGACTAAAATGGATGCCGCCAAGTTAACTGAAGAAGGTTATTACAACATCTTTGGTAAGGCGGGCGCCCGTATAGAAATGCCAGGGTGCTCTTTGTGTATGGGCAACCAAGCTCGAGTTGCAGACGCTTCAACTGTCGTCTCTACCTCTACCCGCAACTTCCCTAACCGTTTAGGAGCGGGTGCAAATGTATTTTTAGCATCGGCAGAATTAGCTGCGGTGGCAGGCATAAATGGTAAATTACCGACGCCTAGTGAGTATTTTGAATACACTAACAAGCTAGACACCATGGCAGGAGAAGTCTACCGTTATCTGAATTTTGATCAGTTATCTGATTATACGTCAGCCGCCGAAAAAGTAATTCCAATGGTAGAAATAGCCTAACAAAACATAGGTTTTGATTTAATAAAAGCCCTTGTTTCTGATGAAAACAAGGGCTTCTTTATTTTATTTAATAGCCACTTTTACATATTTTAAGCTAGACTAATGGCAGTTCATTTTTTCTGGATTGATATATGAAGGTGTTGTTAGTTGAAGATTCTCTTGCTTCCTCGCAAGTAACCCAAAAGTATGTTGAAAGTGCGGGCCACAGTGTGATTACCGCGCGAGACGGCAATGAGGGTATACAAAAGTTCTTAACGCATAACCCAGACCTAGTTTTGATGGACGTCAACATGCCTAATATGGATGGTTACCAGTGTGCTCAGCATATCCGAGAAAACTGCCAACAGGGCAACTTGTGGATACCCATTATCTTTTTGAGTGCGGACATTACTGAAGACGCAATTGTCAAAGGTATTGATGCTGGGGGAGATGATTATTTGCCCAAGCCGATTACCCAACGGGTGTTAAGCGCTAAACTGCGGGCTATGGCGCGTATTGCTGACATGCGTAAGGAATTAGAAGCCGCCAGCGCAGACCTCAGAAGACTTTCATCAATCGATGGTTTAACCCAACTGTATAACCGACGTCACTTTGATGAAACGTTAGAGCTTGAATGGTCTCGATCCAGCAGAACTAAAGAACCTCTATCATTAATATTGTGTGATATTGATCACTTCAAATCCTTTAATGATAATTATGGTCACGTGGCTGGTGATGACGCCTTAGTAAGGACCGGTAAAACCATCATGAATACCCTGCAACGGCCCAGTGATTTGCCCGCACGATACGGGGGGGAAGAATTTGCCGTTATTTTACCCAGCACTCCAGCAGTAGGTGCCATGGTGGTTGCAGAGCAATTACGCATCGCTATGGATACCATCGCTATACCTCACGCCTTTTCCGACGCCGCCCACATCGTGACTATGAGTATTGGCGTCTCAACCTATTATCCACAGCATTCTAAAGCAGGCCATATAGAGTTATTAGATGCCGCCGATCGAGGTTTATATCGTGCTAAAAATAAAGGCCGCAACCGCATCGAACTTCAACCTTTGTCTTCAGAAGCTTCAAAAGCATCATAGCCCTTGCATTGCTTGAGCTAAATCTTGTTGAATATCTTGGTAGTCTTCTAGCCCCACAGATACTCGAATTAGATTGTCCTTTATACCCGCCAAGGCTCTTGCGTCAGGAGTCATGCGACTATGGGTGGTGGTTTCAGGATGGGTAATGGTTGATTTTGCATCACCAAAGTTTCCGGTGATCGAAAATAGCTTGGTTTGGTCAATCAAACGCCAAGCAGAAGCCCTGTCGCCCTTCACTTCAAAAGACACTACCGCGCCAAATAAGCGTTGTTGCTGCTTTGCCAGTTGATGTTGCGGGTGGTCCTCTAATCCCGTGTAATAAACCCGCTCCACCTGAGGTTGTTGCTGCAGCCAATGAGCTAATTTAGAGGCACTGGAGCAATGCGCTTGCATGCGTAATGACAAAGTTTCTAAACCATTAATAAAAACCCATGCATTAAATGGGCTCATAGCAGTGCCTACGGTGCGTAAAATACTAAACACAGGTTCCATGTGCGCATCACTACCTATGGCGACGCCGCCCACGCAACGCCCTTGACCATCAATGTATTTTGTTGCGGAGTGCATGACGATATCTGCACCGAGGGCCAGTGGGTTTTGCAAAATAGGGGTGCAAAAACAATTATCAACGATTAATAGCGCCTGATGACTGTGAGCTAATTTTGCTAAAGCAGCAATATCCCCCAATTCTGCCAACGGGTTCGATGGTGATTCTAAGAACAAGGCTTTCGTATTAGGCTGTATCGCGTCATTCCATGCTTGGTTATCCGCAGGGTTAACGTAGGTCGTGGTGATGCCCATGTTGGCCAAGACATTATCAAATAAACCAATGATAGAGCCAAAAATACTATGCGAGGAGACCATATGATCACCTTGCTTTAAGTGACCCAAAAAAATACTGGTCAGAGCTGCCATGCCAGAACTGGCCGCTACCGCCCTTTCTCCACCTTCCATCTTGGCTATACGCTGCTCAAAAGTACGCACAGTTGGATTAGTGAAACGAGAATAAATATTGCCTTCAGTCGCCCCACTAAAACACTCAGATGCTTCCTCTGCACTGCCATAAATGAAACTCGACGTGGCATAGATGGCATCATTGTGCTCTTGCTCTGCACCAGACACGGTGCCCACGCGAATGGCTTGCGTACTCAAGCCAGCAGTGTGCAAATAATCTTCCTGGCGCTGCTTTCTTTGCTCAAGGGTTTGCTTTTTGGTTTTCATGTCACAGCTTGCTTTGCATATTAGTCGCCAAAGAAACATCGTCGTCTATGACGTTTATTTTTTTCATCGTATCATCATTTCTTAGTGCTTCCAAACCGGCTAAATAAGCGTCATCGATATCACCTGTGACATAGTTGCCATCAAATACGGAGCAGTCAAAGCTTGCAATATCACTACCACCTCCTTGAGTTGAACGGATCAGATCCTCTAGATCTTGGTAGATCATACGATCAGCACCGATCATCTCTCCTACTTCGGCATCAGTGCGGCCATGGGCAACTAATTCGTCTACAGAAGGCATGTCAATGCCATAGACGTTGGGAAACCGGACAGCCGGCGCAGCAGAAGCAAAATAAACTTTCTTGGCACCCATTTCTCGGGCCATTTCGATAATTAAAGTAGAGGTCGTGCCCCGCACAATCGAGTCATCCACCAACAACACATTTTTGCCACGGAATTCAAGTTCAATTGGGTTCAGTTTTTGGCGCACTGATTTTTGCCGTTGAGTTTGCCCAGGCATGATAAATGTGCGGCCGATATAACGATTTTTAATATAGCCTTCACGTAACTTCACTCCCAATTTATTCGCAAGTTCCACAGCAGAAGTGCGACTGGTATCAGGAATAGGGATAACGACGTCGATATCATGATCTGGCCAATCTCGAAGAATCTGATCAGCTAGGTATTCACCCATTTTCAAACGGGCCTTGTAAACAGAAATACCATCCATGACAGAATCTGGACGAGCTAAATAAACATATTCGAATAAGCAAGGTGACAAGACCGGTGCTTCGGCACACTGGCGGGTGAATACTTCTCCTGCTTCGGTGATATATATGCACTCACCAGGAGCAAGGTCGCGCACCATGGTGTAGCCAGCAGAATCTAGAGCCACACTTTCTGACGCCACCATATACTCAGCACCCTGTGCTGATTCTCGCTTGCCATAGCATAAGGGCCGAATACCAAATGGATCACGCATACCCACAATGCCAATACCTGTGATCATAGCAATCACGGCATAGCCACCCAAACAACGCCGATGTAACTGACGCACAGCGTAAAAAATATCCTCTTCACTGGGCACTAATTGACCTAAACGTTGAAGCTCATGAGCAAATACGTTAAGCAGTACTTCCGAATCTGAATTAGTATTAATATGGCGTAGATCAGATTTAAAAATGCTTTTTGAAAGCTCCGCAGTATTAGTTAAATTGCCATTGTGCGCTAAGGCAATACCATAAGGTGAGTTTACATAGAAAGGCTGGGCCTCGGCAGCACTTGCGCTACCAGCTGTGGGATAACGCACATGGCCAATACCCATATTCCCCACTAAACGGCGCATATGGCGAGTGCGAAACACATCCCTTACTAAGCCATTATCCTTGCGTAAAAAAAATCGACCATCATGGCAAGTTACTATTCCTGCTGCGTCTTGGCCACGGTGTTGCAAAAAAGTCAGGGCATCATAGATTTCCTGATTAACATAAGATTTGGCTACAATACCAACGATACCACACATGCGTATACCCTCATTACAACGCTGCTAGAGCGCCGGTTGCAACATATCCAATAGACCAGAAGCACTAGTAGACATTTTATAGGACCACTCATCGACTAAGACGAAGTGAGGAATAATTAAAGAACTTTGCCACCATTGATCATTGCTGACAGGCGTCAGTGACAACAAAGACACCATGACAATGACTAACAAACCACCGCGTACAATGCCAAATACCATACCAAACAAACGGTCAGTGCTAGTTAAGCCAGTCGCCGAAACTAAACGAGAAAAAACATTATTAATTAAGGCACCAACCACTAAAGTGATAGCAAACAAAATGACAAAAGCAGCAATCACACGAAACTGAGGCTGATCAATCCAATCGATCATAAAATTGCTTAATTTAAAAGAAAATAAACGCGCGACAAAAAAAGCAGCGACCCAACTTGCCAAGGACAATAACTCCTTAACAAAACCACGCAATAATCCAAACACGCTAGAAATAACAATAATAGCAATGAGTATCCAGTCAAAAACGTTGAGGCTTTCCATAAATGACCTTAATTAATTAAGGGGTTAATAAACTTAATGAGATTAACATCTTAGGGCTTTTCAATTTCATACAGAGTGACCATACCCGCCATTTTAAATTTACTTTTTAACTTTTCCTGCAAAGCTTCGGCTTTGGGTCGCGTTAATTCTGGTCCTACAAGCACCTTAAATAAATCACCATTGGGCACCATATAACCAGCAAAGCCTGCTTTAATCACCTTGTCTCTGAGTCGAGCAGCATTAGCACGATTGCCAAAGTTACCTAACTGCACGACCCAACCTTCAGGTAGACCCTGTGCGTTAAGCACACCATTGTTGGGGTCAAGTTTAGCTTGCTTTACTGCTTGTTGAGTCTGTTTGGACTTGATTGGTGGTTTATCTGTTGCAGGAATAGGACTTAATTGAAGAATTTCTGAATCGCTCGGGTCAAGTTTTTTGATTCTATTAACAGCCACTGAGGCCACATCAAGACTTAACTCAGAAGCTTTGGGTATCAGTGGTTGCTGCATGGTTTTATATTCTTGCAAACCCGCCCCATCTAACCAAAATGGTAAAATAATCACCGCCAGACTTAACAGTATTAAACTACCTACAATACGATGTTTCACTGTTGCCTCCACTATTTTTTCCTTTGGTATAATAATCGGTTTAGGACTCAATTAAAGCCAGCACTGCACCGACGGTAACAAATGAGCCAAACACAACAATCCGATCTTGTTTAGACGCCATAGTTACAGCTTGGGTAAAAGCGTGGAGCGGCGTGTCATGTTCAATAACACTGTTAGAAGCCACACCATTCAAGGCCAATTGATTAGCAAGTTCCAGACTCGACAAGCCTCGCACACCCCCACTACTGGCTAGCATCCAATGAGTGAAGCTTGTGCTGAGCACCTTAATAACTTGTTGGTAATCTTTGTCACCCAACATGGCCAATACAGCAATAGTTTTACCTTCGCACACTTCTTTGTCTAAGGTCACCGCCAAATGTTGTGCGGCTTGTGGGTTGTGAGCCACATCTAAAATCAGTTGTTTACCTTGCCATTCAAGCCTTTGAAAACGACCTTGCAAGCGTGCCTTACGCAAACCTAAAACAATATCAGCCGCCTTGATCTCAAAGCTTAAACAACTAATTGCCTGCACCACTGCAGCCATATTCATGGGCGGTAGATTAGTTTCAGGCAGATCAATGGATAAGCCTAGAGTATTACTCCATGTATTATTTTCAACTTTAAAATCAACCCCGTTTCGCATGCATTGGGCATTAATTTCCTGAGCATATTGGGCCACCGAAGTGGGGCAATCTAAGGCTCCGACAATGGCAGGTTTATGGGCCCTGTAAATACCCGCCTTCTCCCGTCCAATAAGCTCTACATTATCACCGAGCCAGTCTACATGATCAACCGAGATACTAGTCACCACAGCGACATCAGCATCAATCAGATTAACCGCATCCAAGCGGCCACCGAGACCAATTTCTAACACCGCAACATCAATGTCTGCCCGTTGCATGAGGTCAAAGGCTAAAAGCGCATTAAACTCAAAGTAAGTCAGCACCGTCGCCACACCCGCTACATCATAACGAGCTCGATTGACACGCTCAAAGCTAGCACATAAGGCCGTGTCATCAACCGGTTCACCTTGCAACTGAATACGTTCATTAAAGCGCACAAAGTGGGGTGAGGTAAGGCTGGCATAGGATAATCCAGCCTCTTCTAGAATAGCAGTTAAAAACGCCACACTAGAGCCCTTGCCGTTAGTACCAGCAACGGTAATGACCTGTTTAGCTATGGGTTCGTCACGAAGTAAGCGTTTTGATACTTGTCGAATACGCTCGAGTCCCATGTCTATTTCATGGCTTGGGTGCTGAAGTTCTAACCAAGTCAGCCAATCATCAGCATAGTCAAAAGAGAGTGTTTGTGACATCAAGGTTAGGCTTCAATTACAGGAGCTGGCTGCTGCGTCATGGCACTTAATAAGCGGCACACAGTGGTGCGCATTTCATGCCTAGGTACGATCATATCAATGGCACCATGATCCAGTAAGAACTCACTCTTTTGAAAGCCTTCTGGTAAGGTTTCACGCACAGTTTGTTCAATGACCCGCGGCCCAGCAAAACCCATACGTGCGCCAGGTTCTGCAAGGTTTACATCACCTAACATCGCTAAACTAGCTGATACGCCGCCATAAACGGGGTCTGTCAGTACCGAGACATAGGGAATGCCCTGTTGTTTAAGCTTTTCTAAAGCAGCACTGGTTTTTGCCATTTGAAAAAGAGAGGTTAAGGCTTCTTGCATGCGCGCACCGCCAGAAGCAGAGAAACACACCATAGGTATGCCCTGTTCCATACTCACATTAGCTGCTCGAACAAAGCGTTCGCCCACAACTGCACCCATAGACCCACCTAAAAAGTTAAATTCAAAGGCCACAGCCACTACATCTAACCCTCCTAACTTACCTTTCATTGCCACCAGTGCATCTTTTTCTTCAGTGGCTTTTTGAGCTGCAGTTAAGCGATCTTTGTACTTTTTTACGTCTTTAAACTTAAGTTTATCAACAGGCTCTATTTCTGCTGCTATCTCGGCACCAGAGTGAGCATCTAAAAACATGGTCAACCGATTGCGAGCCGTGACTCGCATGTGATGTTCACACTTGGTGCACACCTCTAAATTTTTTTCTAATTCTGGCTTATACAAAGCCGCTGCGCACTTGGGGCACTTCTTCCATACGCCCTCTGGAATGTTACTACGTCGATCTTTATTACCTAAGTTGGTCAAAATACCCGCAGGTACAATTTTATCTAACCAGCTACTCATAGCTTCCCCCGTCGTGACCTTTAATCACGGCATTAAAATATTATAGTTATTGAGCCATTAAATGTGTGGCTTGGCGCCTTTTGATGACTTTTGCACTAGTCATTCAGGATCCCTTTTACTCCATTATGGTTTGATGAAGACGCAGATACGTCAGACCAATAGGGCTTTGCTTGGCCCATAAAAGCGGCAATTTTAGCACGATCTTTCACACCTTTGTGGCTTTCAACACCACCACTCACATCAATCGCCCAAGGTTTAACTTGTTGTATCGCTTGTCTTACATTACCCACATGAATACCTCCAGCTAAGACGACATCGGCAGCAATGTCGTTAGGAATACGATGCCAATCAAATTGATCACCTGTTCCACCTGGCACACCTGTCTTATAGGCATCAAGTAACAAACCCTGAGCTGCGCTATAGTATTCACGCTGTTGATGTAGGTTAATCTTGTCACGCATTCTCACAGCTTTAATCCAAGGTAGCTGAAATTGCTCACAAAATTGCGCTGATTCTTGGCCGTGAAATTGTAATAAAGAGAGAGGGACTTGGGAAAGGATTTCATCGATGTCTGCTGCAGTCGCATCCACAAATAAGCCTACACAAGACACGAAAGGAGGCAAGGCCCGTGCAATCTCTGCCGCCGTGTCGATGTCTACAGACCTAGGGCTGGGCCCATAAAACACTAAGCCTATGGCATCCGCTCCAGCTTGGGCAGCGAAAACTGCATCGTCTGCGTGGCGCAGGCCACATATTTTTACGCGAGATTGAGTCAAAATGAGTCGCTGTTATTATTCAGTAAGGTGCCAAGGTATGAAGGTCAATGTTAGCAGATAAATCAACCCGAGGGATTACTATTTGAGTTTATTAAGACACTCTTTTAAGCATTCATCCAAGGCACCAAAAAATGTGGCCCCAAGGGCCCCTTTGGTAAGCCAAAACTTGTATCATATTCAGCATCTACAAAGTATAAACCATATGGTGGCGCAGTGGCTGCATTGACCCTTCGATCCTTCGCCATTAAAACTTCTAAGGCCCATTCTGGGGCTGCTTCACCCGTACCAACTTTCATCAGCAACCCAGCCAAGTTTCGAATCATATGTTGTAAAAAAGCATTAGCACGAACGTCTAAAACAATGTAATTCCCCGCAGCAACAACATTAAGATGGTGAATGGTGCGAATGGGGTTATTGGCCTGACAGGCAGACGCCCGAAAGGAGCTAAAATCGTGGGTTCCAAGCAAGTAGTCAGCAGCTGTTTGCATTTGGTTCACGTCTAAGGGTCGATAGTTCCAACTGACTTCTTTGTCCATCAAAGCTGGCCGCATGGGATGGTTATAAATCACGTAGCGGTACCTGCGGGCTGAAGCAGCAAAGCGTGCATGAAATTTTTCACCCACAGGATGGGCCCACTGGATAGCAACATCATCAGGTAAGTTCATATTGCCACCATGGGTCCATGCTCGCAGAGGTCTTTGTGCCAAAGTATCAAAATGAACTACTTGCGCGCTGGCATGCACTCCCGCATCTGTGCGACCTGCACAAATGACTTTAATAGGCTCGTTGGCCACCTTAGTGAGGGCATCTTCAAGCTTTTCTTGTACACTAATATGACCATGGGGCTGGCGTTGCCAGCCATGATAATGACGACCGTTATAAGCCACTCCTAAGGCAATGCGCTGATGTCCATGGGCCAAAAACTCAGATGCATCGGCTTTAAAAAATGTACTCATATCAATTAGGCTTTGTTAATGCTAGATAATAAAGCTTGTGCTTGCGCTTTTTGTTGGCGGTTACCTTGCTGCATGATTTCTTGCAAGATCGCCCTGCTTTGAGAAATCTCACCCATATCGCGGTAACTTGAGGCTAAATCTAACTTGGTGTTCATTTCTTCCTCATGGGTTAGGTATTCCAAAGGCTCATCAGCTTGGTTATGCATATGCCTTTGGCCAGTTAACATGGCCTCTATGTCAGTCGACAAGTGTAATTGGTCATCTTGAATTTCAGAGCTAAAACCCTGCCGCGCTAACTCTGCTTCTTCTCGCTCTTGCTCACGCAATAACTCTTCAATAAAGCTGCGCTCTGGCATGCCCCCTTGCATTTTTTTAGCCCCTGTATGCAAATCAGCTTGTTTAGCACTAGGCGCAGAGTCATAGTCAGTCAAAGGCTCTAGGCTCACAGTCTCTGCATCTGCAATCTCTGGTGTGATTGGTGGTGTGGTTTTATTTTTTCTGCGCCGAATCAACCACCAAACTAAGGTCATGCCAAACAGTGCAGGTGCCCATATAAATGCCCAGATTTTAGCAACATCAAGCCACGCATAAAACTGGTCATATTGGCTGTTTTCTTCTTCAATTTGTGCCGCCATATCAATTTTTTGTTGGGTTGCTAACAACTCCTGTTTGGCCGTTTCTAGATCTTGCTCTGCCTTGTTTAGATCAGCTTGAGTAGATTCAAACTGCTGATCTAGGCTCAGCATGTTGGTTTTTAGCTGAGTTCTCTGGGTATTAAGTTCTTTAATACCTTGCTCTTGTACAGCCACACCTTGAGCTAAATTCTCATTAGTTGTGGCTAGCAACTCTTGTTGCGTGACTGCCACATTGTAATCAGCTTGCAGACTTTTAACTTCTTTTTCCAGTGCCTGGGACTGAGTGGATAACAGTTTGAGTTTATCTTGCTCAACTTTTAATAAGTCAGCGGTTAAAGGTTGATTAGACGCAGTTTTATTAGCAGTTTTTGGGGTGGTGACTGCAGGCTTTGGTGTTTTCTTAACGGGGGCTGGAATTAAAGCGTCATAAGCCGTTTTTGCTTGTTTAGCATTGAGGGCGTTAACTTCTTCAGGCGTGGGTAAGCGCAGCTGACTATTGACTAACAATTGACGAATATCACCCTCCTTATAAGCCGAAGGATTAGCTTTATAAAGGGCCATTAAGGTTTGCCAAGGACTGATGCCTTGGGGACTATTATTAACTGCAATACGCCATAAAGTTTGCCCTGGCTTAACCACTACTAGAGGTGGAGCAACCACAACCGTGTCTAATTTAGTGGTTTCAGCCTGAGATGCCACTAATTGCGCCACCGCTTCTTCGAGCACAACCTCAGCTTCTAATGTTTCTGTGGGTGTTGCTTCCTGCTCTGGGGTGGGTTGTATGGGGCTTTCATTAATGGTTATAGGGCTACCAAACGGCGGGAGTGTGACAGCATATTCGGCTAATAACCGGCCACCCAGATAATCGACTTCAAAAATAAGATCAAGCGTTGCTTGCTCCACTGGTTGTTGACCAAATACTTCAATAAAATAACGACCCTCTTCTTTAACAACTTTGACATCGAGCTGCGAGTACCATTGTTGGTAAGGTAAACTGGCCGCCATAAATTGCGCTGGTCCTGCTACCCGAGCGGCCATCGAGTTTGGCAAAACACCTTCTGCCTCTACCAATTCTACCTGTAATTGCAAAGACTGCTGCTGGGTCGAATATAACTGTATTTTTCCTAAGGCAATCGCTTGCACGTTTACGCTTAAAAAAACACTAGTGAAACCAAGCAAATAAATTGCTCGCTTCAAGGTTATGGATATCATGTTTGCGCCTACTCCAGCCGAAAGAACCACCATTGTCGCAGCCTTGGGGCTACAAAAAAAGACGCCTGAGCGCCTTTTTTAAACGTTAACACATTTATGTATCTAACAAAATTCGCAACATCCGGCGCAAAGGCTCTGCTGCACCCCACAAAAGTTGATCACCTACGGTAAATGCTGATAAATATTCAGGCCCCATATTGAGCTTACGTAAACGCCCTATAGGCACATCCATAGTTCCTGTCACCCGCGCTGGGGTCAGTTCAGACATGGTCATTTCACGATTATTGGGTATTACTTTAACCCAATCATTGGCCTTGGCAAGCATGTCTTCAATCTCGTCCATAGGCACATTTTGCTTCATTTTTATGGTTAGCGCCTGACTGTGACAGCGCATAGCCCCTACCCGAACGCACAAGCCATCTACTGGAATAATCGTATTAGTGCGACCCAATATTTTGTTAGTTTCGGCTTGAGCCTTCCATTCCTCACGACTTTGGCCATTATCTAACTGCGAGTCGATCCAAGGAATCAAACTGCCGGCTAAAGGCGCACCAAACTGACTGGCATCATTGTCACCGGCATTAATGGCAGCTGAAACTTTGCGATCAATGTCTAAAATGGCAGACGCCGGATTAGCCAACTCACCTGCCACAGAGTGGTTAATGTAACCCATTTGCTTGAGCAGTTCTCGCATATGGCGAGCGCCGCCACCTGACGCTGATTGATAGGTCATGGCTGACATCCATTCAATCTGGTCAGCAGCAAATAAACCACCTAAAGCCAACATCATTAAGCTGACAGTGCAGTTGCCACCAATAAAATCGGTTTTACCCTGAGCTAAGGCCTGATCAATCACACTGCGGTTAACTGGATCCAAAATAATCACACTGGCATCTTGCATGCGCAAGCTAGACGCTGCATCGATCCAATAGCCTTTCCAACCAGCCTGACGCAAAGGGGTAAATACACGATCCGTATAGTCGCCACCCTGACATGAAATAATAATATCCATGGTTTTAAGGGTGTCAATGTCGTGGGCATCTTGCAAAACCGGTGTATCGACACCAAATTCAGGCGCCACTTGGCCAGCCTGAGAGGTGGTAAAGAATATCGGTTCGATGATCTGTAAATCATTTTCTTCTTGCATACGTTGCATCAATACTGACCCAACCATGCCGCGCCAACCTACGAGTCCTACACGCTTCATTTGCTTCAACCCTGTGTATTAAAAATATGTGCTAAAAATGTATTTCAAAGATATTGCATAAAGGCTACATCACCAGCCTATATAACAACCTATATAACAACCTTGATAAAGACCGTTATATTAACCCTTAACCAGCGCAGAAACCACGGCATCACCCATGGATTTAGTATCCACTGTTTGGTTACCAAGGGAACTAATATCCTCTGTGCGCAGGCCTTGATCTAACACCACACTCACAGCAGCTTCAATGGCATCAGCCGCAGCACCTTGGTTTAAAGTATAACGCAGCATCATAGCCGCTGATAAAATAGTAGCCAATGGGTTAGCTTTACCTTGACCCGCAATGTCTGGAGCCGAACCATGGCAGGGTTCATACATGCCTTTGCCTGATTCATCTAAGGACGCCGAGGGCAGCATGCCAATCGAACCCGTGAGCATCGCTGCTGCGTCAGACAATATATCGCCAAACATGTTGCCAGTGACCATGACATCAAACTGTTTCGGCGCACGCACCAACTGCATGGCGGCATTGTCTACATACATATGACTGAGTTCGACATCTGGGTAGTCCTTTGCCATCTCATCCATCACTTCGCGCCACAGCACCGTCACTTCTAATACATTGGCTTTATCGACCGAACACAACCTACCACTGCGGGCTCGAGCTGCTTCAAAAGCCACCTTACCAATGCGCCGAATCTCTGATTCTGCATAAACATAAGTGTTGTAACCTTGGCGTTCACCGTTATCCAATACCCGAATGCCACGCGGTTGGCCAAAATAAATACCCCCAGTGAGCTCACGCACAATGAGAATATCTAAGCCTGATACAATCTCAGGTTTTAAACTCGACGCATCGGCCAACTGTGGGTACAAAATAGCCGGCCGCAGGTTACCGAATAGGTTCAAGTTAGAACGTAAGCCCAATAAACCCTTTTCTGGGCGAATGGCCATATCCAAATCATCCCACTTAGGCCCGCCCACGGCACCTAATAAAATAGCATCTGCGGCTTTAGCGGCGGTTAAGGTGGCTTCAGGCAGGGGGCCACCTGTAGCATCAATGGCACTGCCACCGACTAATGCACGACCAATGTTAAGACCTAAATCAAATTTATGATCCACTGCATGCAGCACCTTTTCAGCTTCAGCCACAATTTCTGGGCCAATACCGTCACCGGGCAAAACCAATACATTATGTGTCATGTCATTATCTCTGTTGTGTTATCTCTGTTCTGTTTTATGGGGTATTTAAATCCTTGGGTGCGTGTTAAACAAACAACCAAGGTGCCTGCTGTTGACGCTTTTGTTCGTAGCGCTTAATCTGACTGGTTTTTTCTAAAGTTAAACCAATATCGTCCAAACCGTGCAATAAACAATGGCGCCTGAAACTATCAACAGTAAACTCAATGTCGCCTGCGCTACCGCCAGTAATTAATCCTGTCTCAAGATCCACCGTTAACTCGAACCCAAGTTGACCTTGTGCATCTTCAAACAATTGATCCATCTGCTCATCCAATAGGGTAATGGGTAAGATGCCATTTTTAAAACAGTTATTATAAAAAATATCAGCAAAGCTTGGGGCGATAACGCATGAAAGACCAAAATCAAGTAACGCCCAAGGGGCATGTTCGCGGCTTGACCCACAACCAAAGTTCTGCCTTGCTAAGAGTATCTTAGCACCTTGATAGCGTGGATAATTAAGCACAAAGTCAGGATTTACGGGCCTTTGCGTAGAATCTTGGTCAGGTTGACCTTCATCAAGGTAACGTAATTCATCAAATAAATTAGGACCAAAGCCAGATCGTTTAATGGACTTTAAAAACTGCTTAGGAATAATCATGTCCGTATCGACATTAGCACGATCTAGGGGCACGGCTATACCACTTAATTGAGTAAATGCTTGCATCTTATAAGGCTCCCTTAAACTCGCGAACGTCAACAAAATGCCCTGCAATGGCGGCCGCAGCGGCCATTGCAGGACTGACTAAATGGGTACGTCCACCAAAGCCTTGACGACCTTCAAAATTACGATTCGAGGTCGATGCACAATGCTCACCTGAGCCTAATTTATCGGCATTCATGGCCAAACACATAGAACAGCCAGGTTCACGCCACTCAAGCCCTGCATTAGTAAAAATGGTATGCAAACCCTCAGCTTCGGCTTGCGCCTTCACCAAACCGGAACCTGGCACCACCAAGGCCTGCTTCAACGTTTTTGCCACCTGATGCCCTTCCACTACCGAGGCTGCTGCGCGCAGGTCTTCAATGCGGCTATTGGTGCAAGAGCCAATAAATACACGATCTAATTGAATGTCAGTGATGGCCTGACCCGCAGTTAACCCCATATATTCAAGAGCGCGGGTCATACCCGAAGCTTTTACTTCATCTTTTTCTTGAGCAGGGTTAGGCACCCTGGCAAATACAGGCACCACCATTTCTGGCGAAGTACCCCAGGTAACTTGGGGTGCGATACTAGCACCGTCTAACACCACCACATGATCAAACTCAGCGTCAGCATCGGAGTGTAAGTCTTGCCAAGCGCTCACAGCTAAATCCCAGTTCGCTCCTGAGGGCGCAAAGGGACGCCCCTTAACATAGTCAATGGTGGTTTGATCTACTGCCACCATACCCACGCGTGCACCTGCCTCAATGGCCATGTTACACACCGTCATGCGGCCTTCCATGGTCATGTCTTCAAACACTTGGCCACCAAATTCAATGGCATAACCCGTGCCGCCAGCGGTGCCAATAACACCAATAATAGCCAACACCACATCTTTAGACGTGACCCCATCGCCGAGTAGACCATCTACCCGCACTAACATGTTTTGAGATTTTTTTTGAATCAAACACTGAGTGGCCAACACATGCTCCACTTCTGAAGTTCCAATGCCGTGGGCTAATGCCCCCAAAGCGCCATGAGTAGCGGTATGGGAATCACCACACACAACGGTCATACCAGGCAAAGTAGCGCCCTGCTCTGGGCCCACCACATGTACAATGCCTTGGCGCTCATCTTGCATTTTAAATTCGGTAATACCAAACTCATCACAATTGTCACCCAAGGTCACCACTTGAATCTTAGATACAGGGTCTGTAATACCCTCCACACCAATGACCCGCTCGTCAAAAGTGGTCGGTACGTTATGATCTGGGGTGGCTAAGTTAGTGTTAATGCGCCATGGCTTGCGGCCTGCAATACGCAAGCCCTCAAAGGCTTGGGGTGAGGTGACTTCGTGCAATAGGTGTCGATCAATGTAAATCAAACAACTGCCATCGTCTTGTTGGCTAACAAGGTGGGCATCCCATAACTTGTCATAAAGAGTTTTACTGGCCATGTGGTTTCCTGATCACAGATTAATGTGGGAGCATTATAACCCTAGCCAAAGCATAACTCTAATTCCAATTAATTTATATTTCCATTCCATTTGGTAATTTTAAAAGATAATACCATCTATCAACATAGCAGGTATAACTTTAAATCTAGCACAGCAGCCTATTCACTTTACTGCTTGGTAATGCGAGCCACACGGTGACAGTCATCAAGGTTGAAATGATCACTACTAGGCAACATAAAGGGGTCAATGGCAGTCAGCCACACCCAATCTAAGCTTTTTGTTTTGTTTATAGTTGCATTACTGCCTCTAGCTGGATCAACGCTATTGAGGGAATGGTCAAGCCAACGCTTTCCCATGCCGTAACGTTGAGCAAACCCACTGGTGTGAATCCATGCGTAGGGATCACATTTAAAAGCACGACCTGCTGCTGAGTGATCGATCGCTGAATCTAGCAAAAGCTGCTCATGGGTTGGCTCAATCGCTTGTGCCGAACCACTCATGACTAAGTAAATAATTTTTGGGTATTGCCGCCTTGTGATTAGCTTGATGCTTTTCCAGCTTCGTTTGATTTTCATGCTTAGCTGCCTTTGATGGATGCCATACTTGGCTACCTTTCTGAGCTCATAGCTAACTCACTGTTAGTGCCATGCTGGGAGGCCGGCTCTTTAGTGCTTTCTTTTGAGCCTGCGGGGTCTGGTGCTAGTCAACGCCAACGCTACCCATTAGTTATAGTTCACGAAAGCTAGATTTGCTCGCCCTGAGTGTATAAAAGTTTTAAATTCCGTTTTAGAGTGCAAACAGGTATTCTTCAGCCATGGATAGTTTGGCATTAAAAGCCTTTGTGGTGGTCGCAGAACAACGCTCGTTTTCACGCGCGGCAGACCAGCTGTTCCTCACACAACCTGCGGTAAGCAAACGCATTGTAAAGCTTGAAGAACAACTAAAAACTCGCTTATTTGATCGCATTGGCCGCACAGTGTCCCTAACCATGGCTGGGCAACACTTATTGCCTAAGGCGCGGGTGATCTTGCAGGCGATGGAAGATAGTGCCAACGAATTGACTAACTTATCAGGCCGTGTGGGCGGGACTTTGCGCATTGCCACCAGTCATCACATTAGCTTGCATCGATTACCAGCGCCATTGCGCTTGTTTATTGCCCGCTACCCCCAAGTAGAGTTAGACATTCAGTTTGCCGAATCAGAGGTCATTTATGAAGGGCTATTACAGGGCCGCTGGCAGCTTGGTATTATCACCCTCAACCCCAACCCTCACCCCCACATACAGCAAAAGGTTATTTGGCAAGATCAGATGCAATTTGTAGCGGCACCCGATCACCCTTTAAGTTTACAAAGTGCGGTTGATTTAAATCAGTTGAGTAGTTTTCCTGCCCTATTAAGCAAATCTAATACCTTTACCCGCGACATCGTAGAAGCACGCTTCGCAGCCCACCAATTAGCTTTAAATGTGGCCATGTCGACTAACAACTTAGACACTATCCGGATGATGGTTAGTATCGGCATGGGTTGGAGTGTTTTGCCAGAAACATTAATCAACCAAGACCTCAATATTATCGCCAGCCAAGCAAAACCAATCGTCAGACAGTTGGGCTGTGTTTGGCATCAACAGCGAAGTTTATCCAATGCCACGGTGGCCTTTATGGACCTGTTGCAAGGGTCATAAAATGTTCTATTTTTTATCACTCATCACAGTAAGTAATAGGGCCTAGTCATGGGACTTTTAGAGAATATAAATAAAGCCTAATATTTTCTGAAAAAAGATCACATAACCCCTCATTTTATGGTTCCCAATAGGGCAAACCTAGTTTAGAATGCGAGCCAATGTATTAGGCAACTTTGATGCTAAGATCAATCTTAGTGCAGAGCGTTCCAAAATAAAAAAAGAGGCAGACATGTCCATCAAAAAACCGATTCGCTACGCTTTTTTGCAAATCCCTAATTATTCCATGGTGACCTTTTCATCGGCGGTTGCTAGTCTCCGTGGTGCCAACTATATTAGCAAACAAGATCTGTATGCATGGCAGGTTGTGTCCATGGATGGTGTTCCTGTAACTGCCAGTGTTGGTTTTGAAGTGACGCCCACTTTGCATGTTAATGACCTTAACTTAAATGATCTAGAAGCCGTTATTGTGTGCGGGGGTACTTTTATTGATCGAGCCTACGACAAAAATACCATTACGTTTTTACGCAAAGCCGCGAATGCTAAGATTAAAATTGGATCAACCTGCACAGGCAGTTATTTATTAGCCGCTGCAGGCCTATTGGATGGTTACAAATCCACCATTCATTGGGAAAACTTAGCCAGCATGCGTGAAGAATTTCCTAATGTATTAATGTCGTCTAATTTATTTGCCATTGACCGAGATCGGTTTACCTGCTCAGGTGGTAATTCTTCCTTAGACATGATGTTGCAATTTGTGAGTAACCATCACGGCCCTGAATTGGCCGCTGCGGTGTCTGAAATGTTTATCATGGAGCGTATTCGTGATCACCACGATACTCAACGCATTCCCTTACGTTTGCACCTTGGTAATAGCCAGCCTAAATTGATTGAAGCCGTGGCTTTGATGGAAGCCAATTTAGAAGAAACCATTAGTTTGGATGATTTGGCCCAGTATGTTGGTGTGTCACGTCGACAACTAGAGCGACTGTTTCAAAAACACTTAAAATGCGTGCCATCACGCTACTACTTGGAATTGCGCCTTAACCGTGCGCGTCAGCTTTTGTTACAAACTAACTTATCAATCATTGATGTGTCATTGGCTTGTGGCTTTGTGTCTGCTCCCCATTTTTCCAAATGCTACCGAGATTTTTTCGGTATCCCGCCGCGAGAAGAACGGCGCCGTTTCTCCCCAGGCCAAAGTGTGCGTGCTGCTGAACAGAGGCTCAAAGAAGACGTCTCAGACGACACCCCAAATAACGCCCCAGAAGACACAAATATCGCCTTTGATGTCGATATACCAAGCAATCACCCATCTGACTGGCCTCGATCTTAAAACCCAACACAGGGCCGTTTTGAGTTGGCCATGCGCACCAACAAAACCAAACCCAAAGTTAAATGACTTTATTAGGCGTTAAGAATCGCCATAGCTAGCTCACTGCCCGGTAAATCGAGGGCAGCAATCCAAACCATCATGCCAATCAGTGCAGCAGCGGTGAGTAAATACCAAATTAAACTAAAAACTATACCGTAGGTGTTGAGTTTTGGTTTGGGGTCCTCACCAAAGCTTTTCCAGTCAGCTAACAAATCCACCAAACCCATAATCCCAAAAAAGCCAATTAAGGCAAAGCCATGGGTAAAACTATAAAAAATAAGTAACCCAGAAATAACCACTAACCCAACATAAATAAAACGGCTACGACCTGAATAAACCAAGGCTTTCACGACGCGACCACCGTCTAGGGGATAAATGGGTAACAGGTTAACAAGGTTAATTAAGGCACTCACTGAGGCCACAAGACCCACAAAGTGGTTACCCGTAAGCACAAACCCAATAAAAAACGCCACGCTCATGCCTAAGCCAAAAACAGGTCCCATCATGGCAATATAAAGTTCTTGCCAATGGGTTTTGGGGCGATCACCTACGGCAATACCTCCAACAAAAGGAATAATGTAAATGCCCTTAGTGGGGATGCCAAAGCGTTTCATAGCCCACATGTGGCCATATTCGTGGAACATTAAAATTGCCAAAAGGGTGACTGCAAACTCGAAACTGAGCATTATGGTCCAGCCTGATAGGGCCATAGCCACTAGCGCCACTTTCAGCACTTTAACGCTTTTGAAGAGTTTAAAGGCAATGCCGATCATTACTCCCAAACGTGCACGGTTATTGGTCTGCATAATTTCGACTAGCTCCTGCGGCGGCGGCGTTTCTTTTCGCCCCCTTCAGTTTCTGCTTTAGCTTCCTTAATAGGTGGTAAAGTGACTACCTTTTCCAACTCTGGAAAGGCATCCACCTTGTTAGGAAAGGCCATCGCATCTATAAATAGTTGTTGAAAGTCAGGTTCTACAGCGGTTTCTATTTTTTCAATCTTGCGCACCACCTGTTCAATTTCGGCGCGTGATGACTCGTTTAGTAAAGCAATACGAGCGCCAGTGCCCGCCGCGTTACCTGCTGAGGACACTTCATCCAGCGCACAATCTGGAATTAACCCTAAAACCATGGCGTACTTTACATCAATGTGGCTGCCAAAAGCGCCAGCAAATCGAATGCGATCTACTTTGTCTACTTGTTGATACTGCATCAACAACTTAACCCCAGCATATAAAGCCGCTTTAGCCAGCTGAATGGCTCGAATATCATTTTGCATGATCTTCACGGCACCGCGTGTTTCCGTGGCGGGCATAATTTCATATGAAAAAGTCCGCCCATCAGGCTGAATGCGGGCATTCATAGCCGCCAAACCACCATCGATGACACCGTCTTGGGTGACCACACCCGCCAAATACATTTCGGCCACTACTTCGATAATACCCGAACCGCAGATGCCCGTAATGCCTGTTTTTACTGTCGCTTCGTCAAAGCCTTCAGCATCAGACCAGAGCTCACAACCAATCACTTGAAAGCGAGGCTCCATGGTAATTGGGTCAATACGAATACGTTCAATAGCCCCTGCTGCCGCCCGTTGACCACAGCTAATTTGTGCACCTTCAAAGGCCGGTCCCGTTGGGCTTGAGCACGCCACTAATCGATGTCGATTACCCAGTACAATTTCAGCATTGGTTCCCACATCGACTAATAAAGTCATTTCATCATGATTATAAGGTTCTTCTGCCAGCACCATGCCCGCTGTATCTGCACCAACATGCCCCGCGATGCAAGGTAACAAATAAGCCCGTGCTTGTGGGTTAAGTTTTACGTCTAGGGTGCTAGCTAGGGTGTTAACTGCCATGTCTGTGGCTAAAGCAAAAGGGGCACCTCCCAACTCGACTGGGTTAATGCCCAATAACAAATGATGCATGATGGGGTTAGCCACAAAGGTAATTTCTAATAAATCTGTGGTTTCACATTGCGCTTGTTTGACCAGGTCTTTCACTAAGCCATTGAGTGCCTCACGTACCGCGTTGGTCATGTCAACTTCGCCACCCGGGTTCATCATCACATAGGACACCCGACTCATTAGATCTTCACCGAAGCGAATTTGAGGATTCATCACGCCTGCGCTAGCTACGACTTCACCACTGGACAAATTACATAAATGCGCAGCGATAGTGGTAGAACCCACGTCCACAGCAACACCATAAATGGTGTCTTTTAAACCTGGCCAAAGTGCAACTATTTGCTCACCTTGACGCACAGCGACGGTTACACCCCACTTACCGGCTCTTAGAATGGGTTGTATGGTGGCCAATAAAGCCACATCGTAAGACAAGTCCAATAATTGCCAATCGGCTTCTAGGGCATTCAATAAACGCCTCAAATCACCAGAGGGGTCATGCATGTCTGGTTCTTGCACTTCGACATAGTACAAACGAACCAATGGGTTGATGGCAATATCGTGCAACTCTGCATCTTTGCGCACCATTTGATGATGCACTTGGCTTTCTGCCGGAACATCCACCACAATGTCATTGAGTACCTTAGTATGACAGCTTAAACGTCGACCTGGTTTCAGTTCCCTGCGTTCCGCAAATTTAAGTTCAGGGGCAGTAATGGGCTCTAAACTATCCGCGCTAGAGGTAATACCGAATTTGGCAAATTCGCCCTCACTAACAAAGATTTGGCAACGGCCACAAATACCTCTGGCTCCACACACGGAATCTATATCCACATTAAGATAACGCGCTGCTTGCAACAAGGGCGTTCCCACTGGGAAGCGCCCGCGCTTGCCCGAAGGAGTAAAGACGACTAAAGCTTCATCGGTGTTAGGCTGGCTCATGGGGTCACCTCAATGGGTTTATAGTGAGCTCAATTTAAACTTGAGCTCTGCTGTGTTCATGGTGTTTAATTTTGCACAAAAAAGGGCCTGCATGGCCCTTTTTGATTATTTAATACGCATCAATCATAACCTAAGCGCGCCGGCGACCCGTGCGGCTACCCCGGGCACCAGTTCCCTCTGCAGCTGGGTCGCGGTAGGCTTTAATCCAATCTTTACATTCTGGGTCATGGCCCATCATTAAGTTACCCCCTCGCACGCCTAACATCACTTCAGCATGCATTGGGTTGATGATAGCAGAGGTCATACCCGAGGCCACTGCACAGGCAATGAACGCACAGTTAACGCCATTGCGATTAGGTAAACCAAAACTAAAGTTAGACGCACCACAGGTGGTGTTCACTTTAAGTTCATTACGCAAGCGGTGAACTAGCTCCATCACCTGACGGCCAGAGGTATTAATCGCTCCAACGGGCATCACTAATGGATCGACCACCACGTCTGAAGCAGGGATACCATAGTCAGCAGCACGCTGCACAATTTTCTTGGCCACTTCAAAACGCACGTTAATATCTTGTGAGATTCCAGTCTCGTCATTAGAAATGGCAACCACGGCAGCACCGTATTTTTTAACCAGGGGTAAAACTCGATCTAAAGACTCGTCTTCACCAGTCACAGAGTTTAATAAAGCTTTACCTTTGTAGACAGCAAGGCCTGCCTCTAGGGCATCAATAATGGACGAATCGATGCATAATGGTACATCGACTAAAGCTTGTACGAGTTGTATCGTTTTGGCCAAAATAGCCGGTTCATCAGCTAATGGAATACCCGCATTAATGTCTAAAATAGTGGCTCCAGCAGCAACCTGAGCTAAGGCATCTGCTTCTACACGACTAAAATCGCCATTTTTCATCTCTTCAGCCAATAACTTACGGCCTGTCGGGTTGATGCGCTCTCCAATTACTGCGAAGGGACGGTCAAAACCAATAACCACTTCTTGAGAAGCGGAGCTGATAATCGTATCAGTCATTTAAAATTCCTGCTTTATAGTCTAATAAAAGCCAGTTATCTGGCCCAAAAATTAAGAGTTAATTGTGAAGCTTTTACCACTTAGTTCAAACCGGCCATCTTGCACTTGGTACATCCATGCAGCTGATTTCTTTAAGCCACCCAAAGGGTATAAATGGCACTGAGAAATTAAACAATCAGGGTCGTTATGCATGCCTTGAACCAAATCACGCATGAGTTCACTTGGTTCTGAAGAGGGAGCATTAACGAACTTGCCTAAGAATGAGTCTTTAAGGCCCAGTTTCACCATATTCACGGGATTACGCGTTAAAAAACGCACCGATGCGCCTACACCACAGTGAGCCGCATGACGCATGAGGGTTTTAATGGTGGCAAGACCCGGCACGCCAATATGAATGGGTAGCTCGTTACCCGCAGCACGAATACTGCGTTCCCATGCAAAAATAGGCTCAGCTTCAAATACAAACTGTGTGGCTAGGTACAAGCTCATATCCGTTTGTTTGGCAAAATCGTTTTTTTGTTTGATGGCTAAGGCACAGTCTTGTGGGCTTATGTCTGGGCTACCCTCTGGATGGCCAGCTAGACCCATTTTCAAAATACCATATTTTTCAAATAAACCCGTTTGTAACACCTCTATAGAAGATGCAAACTCTCCAACCGGAGTGTTGACTCCACCACCAATTAACAAGCCTTCGGTCACACCCGTCTCACCTTGCAGTGTCGCTAGATTTTCTTCCAAAAAATGGGCTGAAGGAATAGATCGAGCGGCAAAGTGCGGCACTGGGTTAAAGCCTTCATCTTTTAATCGGCGCACACTATTCACCGTGTCAGCAAAGTCTGATCCTGGAAGAAAGGTCACATATACAGTGCAGCCCGGACGCAACAGTTGTCTGAAATCTGCCACTTTAGCCGCCCCACCAGGAGTCACTTCGACAGTGGTTTTTTGCATCAAGTTAATAATAGCTTGTTTTTCTGTGACCGCATTTAGCGCCATTAGTACTTCTCCACAAAATAAAATGAGTTGCGTAATAAATTATTCAGCAATGCCGCCAGCAGCAATTAATACCGCCAAACGCTCTTCGGTATAGTCTGTTTGTATTTGATTGACTGTGGTTTCTAAAATCGCTTCTATGTCGTCACCACAGGCTGTCGTATCCCGCCTCCACTCTGACAAATAACCATCACTACCGTAGAGGCCAGCGCGCATAGCGGCTTTATCCACGGCTTTTTCAAAGCGCTCTTCCAAGGGACGCTTGGCGCTGTTGCGTCCTTGCTTAACAATGACTTGGGCGGGAATATCACGCCACATAACGATGGTTAGCTTGGCCATTTAATTACCTGTTCTGTGTAGTTACTGTAATGAGTAGCCAACTCTTCAGCCATTTGGCCATAGCCTGTTTCTACTCGTTCATACTTTAAGCCTAGTTTTGTAGCAGCCGCTTGAGCGAAATGGTCAAGTTGACGATTAGGTTCCTGCACTAAATAGACTAATTTTGTGTAATGAGCAAACATCATCTCAATCAATTGTGGATGTTTATTAAGCCCCATACCTTCCATAATGAGTTGTTCAAAATGTTTAGCAAGATAGTCGGTCAGGTAAAAAGTGCCTAATTCATATTCTGCCATGGCAGCAAAGTTTTCACTGCCACTATAAAATTCATAGCAGTGAGCGCCTGATAACCGTTTAATGTTGTATCGTTGCAACACTTTATCAAGCTGCCCACCCGTGCCACAATCGCCAAAAGCGGCAAACACGTGATCATAATCTGCGGCGTAAGTTGCGAGCCGCTCTTCCACTGCCGCAGGGATTTTCTCTGGGCGGTTGTGCAGTTCTGCTGGAATTTGTGTCACTTTCAAATGCTGCCAGCCACTACTTTTAGCCACTGCCATCACTTCTCGCGCAATGGCACCACAGGTGATCACAAGTAGGCTGGCAGGTTGCATCGTTAAGCTAACAATAATCTAACGTTAATCTAAGCAGCACGCTTTTCAGCGATAAATTTCTTTGCTGTTTCTACTGCAACTGCGGCATCACGACAGTAAGCATCAGCACCAACGGCATCTCCAAACTCTTCATTCAAAGGCGCGCCACCAACAAGAATAATAAAGTCATCACGGATGCCCTGCTCTTTCATGGTATCAATAACAACTTTCATATAAGGCATAGTAGTGGTCAGCAGCGCTGACATACCCAGAATATCTGGCTTATGCTCTTCTAAAGCGGCTAGGTACTTTTCTACTGGGCAATTAATGCCAAGGTCAATGACTTCGAATCCAGCACCCTCCCACATCATTGAAACTAAGTTTTTACCAATGTCGTGAATATCACCCTTAACCGTTCCAATCACTGCCTTGCCAACAGGCAGGGCTCCTGTTTCAGCCAATAATGGGCGTAATATTTTCATACCAGCTTTCATTGCATTTGCTGCCATCAATACTTCGGGTACGAACAGGATGCCATCCCGAAAATCAATGCCTACAATATTCATGCCGCCCACAAGGGCCTCATTAAGTACACGGTCTGGTAACCAGCCACGGCCTAATAAAATTTCTGTACCCTCCGCAATTTCATCTTCCATGCCGTCATAAAGGTCGTCATGCATTTGTACGGTGAGGTCTTCGTCACTAAGGCTATTGAGGTCAAGATCTTCTTCATACTGGTCGTCAGACATGGCTTAAACTCCTGCATTAATACTGGCATTACGATGAGGTTTCATAGAATGGCAGTATCTGGGCGCTAGATTATATAGGATGGTGATTTTGGGCTAACTTCCCTACGACAATGCATTATCGAAACGCGACTCATTAGATGACTTGTCGTTAGCTATTTAGCAGCCAGTATAGCACTAGCAAACCCCTGTCTTACTTGAGTATTACCCACGTATGTTGAATGATATTCAAGTGTGCGTTTGTGCGTATTTACATTGCAACCCAGCACCCGCCGTTTAGCGGCCTAACATGCGCACCAGATTTAAGATATTATATAGGGCTATTAGGCGGGCCTAAGCTTGACTCCCTCACGACTGGGCCATTTCTTTTATTCCAACATGAGTTAATCCATCATGGCACACCTTATTGACGGCAAGCAGTTCGCTGCCAAACTACGTGAGAAAATGACCGGTCAAATTGCGACTATTAAATCCAACCATAATGTGGTTCCAGGCTTAGCCGTGGTTCTCGTTGGTGAAGATCCAGCCAGTCAGGTATACGTGCGCAGTAAAGGCAAGCAAGCCAAAGAGTGCGGTATTACATCGATCGAACACAAACTAGACGTCACTACCACTGAAGAATTCTTGCTCAATCTCATTAATGATATGAACAATGATGCAGCCATTAACGGCATTTTAGTGCAATTACCATTGCCTAAGCACATCGATTCAGCCAAAGTACTCGAAGCCATCGATCCTGCCAAGGACGTGGATGGTTTCCACCCGGTAAACGTAGGTTTATTATCAACAGGTGGCAATGGCATGATCCCCTGCACACCGCTAGGCAGCCTAATGATGCTGCAAGACTACCATAGTGACATGTCTGGTATGAATGCGGTGGTCATTGGACGTTCCAACATTGTTGGAAAACCCATGTTTAATCTTTTGTTACAGCAAAGCTGCACCGTAACCGTGGTTCACTCACGCACCAAAAACATCGAAGCTGTAGTGCGTGAGGCTGACATCGTTGTGGCAGCCGTTGGTGTGCCCGAGATGGTCACTGGTGACTGGATTAAGCCAGGCGCCACAGTCATTGATGTGGGTATCAACCGCATAGAAACAGCTGAAGGTAAAACTAAACTGGTGGGAGATGTGCACTTTGAAAGCGCTGATAAAGTTGCTGGCGCCATCACTCCAGTGCCTGGTGGAGTTGGGCCTATGACCATTGCTTGCTTGTTGTATAACACCTTGGTGGCTGCGTGTCGCCACAACAACATTGACTTACCCACGGCATAACATCTAGCCAAGCTAAGCAATCACACAGTAAACCCCCTGTTACAGGCCTCTTTTTGAGGCCTTTTTTAAGCCTTTTTTGGAAGCCATGTTTGTTATTGCATGGGGTTAATTAAGTGCGTGCTTTTGGGGCGTAGTTTTGACCAATTGAACTGGCACAGATGCGACTCAAACGAGTAAAAGAAAAGCCTGTTTGCTGACGCCAACTGTTAAAACAATCTTGTACCTTAGCCAAGTCACGCTTGTTACTTGGCTGATCGGCAATGTCTAAGCCTGCATCTTGTAAACACATGACAACGTCAGTACTGAGCATAAACGTATCAAGACCCATTTGACGCAATATACGCGGCCCACTCATACCGCCCAAACGACAACCTGCTTGTTTTAAATGCCGGTATAGTCCAATTAAATCCTCTTGTGGCCATTGCTGTAAAAAAGCTGCATAACTTCCATACTCTCGACTTTGATCATCAATATAAGTGGCATTTTGGGGCACACTAATGATTTTTTGCATATTGCGCACGATGCGTTTGTCTGTACCTATTTTTTCCCATTGTTCAGGGCTTAATAACATCATTTTTTCAGTATCAAAACCCAAAAATACAGTTTCAAAATCAGGCCATTTATTTTCGATAACTCGCCATACAAACCCTGCTTGAAATATCACCTTAGTCATCATGGATAAAAACCGATGGTCTGGCTGGGAAATAAATGTGTCCACGGGCATCGGTTCTAAAACCCATAGTTCTAAGCCTTGCTCTCCATCTTTACGCCGCAGAGCCCGCTTAAGAATTGGCTTAAAATCTGCCATGACCTGCCTCTCTATTGATTTTATAAGGCCGTATTATAACCAAGTAAGCATTGAATTACTTGGCTTACTAAGTAAAGCTATACCTTAGTATTAGGCCGATACAAAGTAACCATTATTGCTACTATGTGCCATTACTTGGTTAATAACAGACACAAAAAAGGCCTCAACTGAGGCCTTTTAAAACCCTTACACTGGTTTATTTATAAACTGGAAAACGGCTACAAAGCTCAGTGACTTTGGCTCTAACTTGGCTAATAACCTGCTCGTCATCAATGTTATCCATGACATCGCACATCCAACCCGTTAGGTCACGTGCTTCATCAGCACCAAAACCACGCGTGGTGATTGCTGGCGTCCCTACACGAATACCAGAAGTCACAAAAGGTGACTGTGGGTCGTTAGGCACTGAGTTTTTATTCACTGTGATATGCGCCTGACCCAAAGCTGCATCGGCAGCCTTGCCAGTAATGCCTTTAGCAATGAGATCAACGAGCATAAGATGATTCTCGGTACCGCCAGAAACAATCTTGTAACCACGAGATTGGAACACCTCAGCCATAACCTTTGCATTGACACACACTTGAGCTTGATATTCTTTAAAGGAAGGCTCCAGCGCTTCTTTGAAAGCCACTGCTTTAGCGGCAATCACATGCATAAGAGGTCCACCTTGCTGGCCAGGGAACACCGCAGAGTTAAACTTCTTCTCCAGCTCTGGATTAGCCTTTGCCACAATTAAACCGCTCCGGGGACCGCGTAAAGTCTTATGGGTGGTCGTAGTACAAACGTCTGCAAAGGGCACAGGATTCGGGTAATGACCCGTCACAACCAAGCCAGCCACGTGTGCCATATCAACCAGTAGATATGCCCCAACACTATCTGCGATGTCTCGGAACTTACTCCAATCCATTACCTGTGAGTAGGCAGAAAAGCCTGCTATGATCATTTTAGGCTGATGCTCTGTGGCCAGACGTTGGATTTCGTCGTAGTCTATGATACCCGCTTCATTGAGACCATACTGGATAGCATTGTAATTTTTGCCAGAAAAGTTAACGTGTGAACCATGCGTTAGATGACCACCATGAGCAAGGCTCATACCTAAAATAGTATCCCCTGGTGTGATTAACGCTTGAAATACCGCAGCGTTAGCCTGTGAACCTGAGTGGGGCTGAACGTTAGCGTAATCAGCACCAAACAATTGCTTGGCCCTATCGATAGCTAAGACCTCAGCTTTGTCGACAAATTCACAACCCCCGTAATAACGTTTACCAGGGTATCCCTCGGCATATTTGTTGGTCAAAACTGAGCCTTGGGCTTGCAACACGCGGGTGCTAGTGTAGTTTTCTGAGGCAATCAATTCCACATGGTGTTCTTGGCGCTGCTCTTCTTCTTGCATACTGGCCCAAAGTTCCGGGTCAAAGTCACTGATACGGTCGGACTTGTTAAACATTGCTTACTCCCAAACGATTAATTCCCAACTAAGGGACATAAAATGGCTAAAACTTAAAACTGATGAGACCCATTGAGTAGGGTCAAACTAAAATTCTTTCCTTATGTGCATCATAACGACTATGGCATCGCCCACTTAGTTTTTTACGACACTACATTATGTAACAGCGAATTGTGGGGCCTTAAAGCACTGATATAATGCCAGAATACATAAAAATATGGCAAAGCGGTGCTCTAAATAGATTAATTTTAGATATGTTTATTATGTGTTGGATCTATAAAAGGTCTTAGAGCGCAAATACTCATAAGACTGATCTATTTGCTTTAAACCGCCAAATGAGTCTTTGCTGATTGAGCGTTACTCAGTGTCTGCACCCGCCTTAATAACCAGCAGCACCATGTCACGGCTGCCAATCACTTTAACCTGAGTACCAGCTGGATAATTAACAGCTGATTCAACCCGCCATAACGTATCGCCCACCTGCATCTTGCCTTGCCCACCTTTCATGGCTCGGGTTAAGGCAAATTCACCACCAATAAGCTGCGCCGCTCGGTCATTAAGTTGAGGCTGGTTGGTTGCTTGGTTAAAGTTCTTAAAGCGATACCAAAACCACACAGAACATAATAAAGCGAGCACAGCAAACAAGGAGATTTGTTGTTGCCACGTTAAGTCAGGCCAAATGTAAGTAATGAGGGCTAATTCTAGAGACGCCATGACGGCGCCTAATAAAAACCCTGCAGCACCTAATGCTTCCCCAGCAATTAACACAATGGCTAATAGAATCCAGTGCCAAAACTGCATTGCTTCCAAAAATTCAATCATGAGGTTTGTTTACCCATATCTTTGACTAGTTCAGTAATGCCAGAGATCGAACCAATGACACTGCTGGCTTCAAGAGGAATCATCATTATTTTATTGTTATCTGACGCTGCAAGTTGTCCTAAAGCATCAATGTATTTTTGAGCAATAAAGTAATTAACTGCTCGGGAGTCACCGTTTTGAATGGCTTCAGAAACCATTTGCGTCGCTTTTGCTTCTGCTTGAGCTAGGCGCTCACGTCCTTCGGCTTCTCGGTTGGCCGCTTCTAGCTGGCCTTCAGCTTTAAGGATTTCAGACTGCTTTTGACCTTCAGCTACTTTTATGGCAGCTTCTTTTTCGCCCTCTGCTTCCAAAATGAGTGCTCGTTTTTCACGCTCGGCCTTCATTTGCCGAGCCATGGCGGTGACTAAATCTTGTGGTGGAGCAATATCCTTAATTTCAATGCGAGTGACTTTGACACCCCAAGGGTCGGTGGCGTCATCAACCTTTTCCAATAAATTACGGTTGATGCTCTCACGATTAGATAACATCTCATCCAATTCCATAGAGCCTAACACAGCGCGAATGTTGGTCATGACCAAAGCTTGCATGGCTCTATCTAAATTATTCACTTCATACGCCGCTTTAGCCGCATCTTGTATTTGAAAGAAACACACAGCATCAGTCATGACTTGTGCATTATCTGAAGAAATAATTTCCTGTGGGTCTACATCTAACACCTGCTCCATCATATTAAGCTTTCTACCCACGGAGTCTATGAAGGGCACCAATAAATGTAAACCAGGACTTAAGGTGCGCGTGTATTTGCCAAAACGTTCTACCGTCCAATGATATCCTTGCGGCACCATACGAATGCCTTTAAAGATGATCAGCACTGCTACCATGGTAAAAAATAACGCCGTTAAACTTTGTCCTAAATCTGCAATAGACATGCACAATTCCTTGTTGATGAACTTAAGGGTTTAATAATAGCGTGAGTTTGTTCAAAAAGCATGACTTATCCCATACAAATTAACTGCCTTAGTGTTTCCTGACTAAAGCGCATGTGCGAGAATAGAATTAACTGATCCTTTTGTCACAAACCCACGTCAAACAAGGAAATACAATGTCCAACAGCTTGTCGACTAGTGCCCATCAAAACCATCTCACTGCGCATTATGCTAAAGGTGCGGCCGAAGCACTAACTGCATTGAGTCGCAAACGCTCAAGGGTGCATTGCATTACCAGTACGGTGGCACAGGATATTTCATCAGATGTTATATTAGCCGTTGGTGCAGGCTCCTGCTTCACCCTTGGGGTAGAGGAGATTACCGAGTTAGTCTCTGTGACCAACAGCTTAGTGGTTAATATTGGCACCTTGGACAGCAATCGTAAAGCGGCCATTCGCCCCGCTATTCAAGCGGCTAATGACTATGCAAAACCTTGGATTTTAGACCCCGTTTCAGTACATGCTTCAAAAAAGCGGTGTGCTTATGCGGTGGAATTATTACAACATAGACCCCAAGTCATTCGAGCCAATGCGATGGAAATAAAAGCCTTAGTAGGTTCGTCTAGCCCAATGGCTGCCCAAGAACTGGCCTTACAACAAGGCTGTGTAGTGGCACAAACAGGGGAAACAGACTTAATCACCAATGGTGTGAAAACCATTATGATCGCTAATGGCCACGAGATGCAGACTCGCATTTCAGCTATGGGCTGCGCCACTACTGCCTTTATGGCCTGTTTTATGGCCGTAGACCATGATGCCTTTGATGCTGCAGTGCAGGCATTACTGACCATGGGTGTAGCCGCAGAATTGGCGGCAAATAAATCGTTTGGCCCAGGCAGTATGCACATGAACTTATTGGATTCACTTTATTCCATGAACCAACAAACCATCGCTCGTTATGGCCATGTGTTGGAATTGGAAAGGTCTAAGTAAAAATACCGAAGTAATTAGTGTTAATAAGCTCTAGGTCAACACGTTTGGGAAGCAACTTTAGAAAGTAGGCTTAAAAGGTGAGGTTAATCTAATTAGGCTCAGTCTCAGGCTTAAGCTGGGCCTATGTATAAGTGCTGAAAAGCTGCGGTTAAAGACGACAGGTTTACTCATCGGCTGTGCAAAAAAATAGCCACCGAAGTGACTATTAAGTGCCGCAATAAAAAAACATAAGGAGTTACAGCTGTCTTAACAGTACAGGGTAACTGATTAAATTTCAACACCCAATAATCACAATTATCATTTAACTACTTTTTGCACTATTTAGCTTCAATAATCCCATATAGCACTCCTTTTTAGCACTTCTATTTAGCACTCCTTTTGAGCAAGCCCAGTGAGTCTTCTTTGGTTGCTAATAAATGCACCCAAATCACCTAAGACGACGCAGGCATATTAATATATTAGGCCTGTTGCACTTGTCCAAGGTGAGCAAACGCCCCCTTTAAGTTAGCCATCTGCGGGCTCTGAGTAAAATCGCAGCCTGCGGCTATATGACCTAAATGATGAGCCATTAGTTTCTGGCTCTGCTCTTCGTCACCCTGTTTTACGGCTTCAAGCAACTGGCTATGCTCGTCCCTAGCACAAGCATTACCGCCTCCATGGTTGTACATGGTGATGATCAAGGATGTCTGAGAGATTAAACCTCTTAATGCATGCACAAACGGCTGGTTGCCCGCCACGATCGCTAATTGCAGGTGAAACTCTCCCGAGCGTCTCAATGCGGTAGCCATATCGCCCTGATTAATAGCACTTTGTTCAAGGTCTATCATGTATTGTAACTTGAGCACATCGGTGAGTTTACAGCGATGGCAGGCCAACTTAACCACAGCCAGTTCAATGGTGTGTCGGGCAAAAAGTATTTGTTCAGCCACGTCTGGCGAGGGTGCAGCCACAAAGGCACCACGGTTTTTATGGATCTCTACCACTTGTTCTAGCTGCAAACGCTGCAGAGCCTGCCGAATCAGGGTTCGACTGACACTAAATAACTGGGTTAACTCCACTTCATTAAGTTTGGTACCCGGCGCTAAACGTTGCGATAAAATGCCGTCAAAGAGCTGCCGATAGGCATCCATAGGTGCATTTTCATTGGCTGTCGATGATGCCACTGGGTTAGCTACCTCGGTAGGTAGAATAGCTATATGGCGACACCAAAAGTGGCACATGATAATGCTCATCGGCTTGAGCAATACCGAATCGCAAGGTTACATCTGTCAAAAATGGGGGTGTGGGTTGCACGACTCCTGCTTGCTTAAAGTAATCTTCAACGCCAAACTCAAGTTCGTATATGCCCACTGAAAAAGCCTCATGCTGCAACAAAGGGCCATCACATCGACCGTCACTGTTAGTTATTTGCTGGCTTAATAGCTGACGTTGATTATTGGCAATACGAAACAGACTAACAGACATGTTACTGCCTGGTTTACCCTGAGCTGTATCAAGTACATGTGTGGTTAAAAATCCCATGACATCTATCCTTAGTTAATATTAGCACCGTCAGCAATCCAACGACCGAGCTGATCACGTTCGTCTTGTGTCATGCCCGTACTGTTACCCAACGGCATAATATGGCTGGCCACAGTTTGTGAGTAAATTCGATCTTTATACGCTTTAATGGCCTCAATAGAGTCAAACATCAAACCCCCAGGCGCTGCCGAAAACGCCACATGAGACGGCGTAGCTGAGTGACAAGCAACACAGTGTGTAGCCACAATGGCTTGTGCTTGAAGGGCACTAACAGAGGTCTCAGCAGCGGCAGACGATGCACTGATGGGCTTAGCACTGGGGTAACTTGGCGCCGTGACATAAGCCATAACCAACAACGCCAAAACGGCTGCAGGCAAGGCCCACACAAATCGCTGGCTATTGTGCCGAGTATTAAAATAATGTCGCACAGCCACACTGATAATAGACAAGCCCAACAAGATAGCCCAGTTCCACTCGTGCCCATAGGTGCTTGGGAAATGGCCACTCACCATAATAAAAATGACGGGTAAGGTGAGGTAATTATTATGGCGAGAGCGTAACAAACCATTTTTTGGTAAGGCAGGATCAGGTTCTGTGCCTGCTTCTATGGCGCCTACTAAGTTTCTCTGAGCAGGCATAATGATAAAGAACACGTTTCCTACCATCATAGTACCTATTACTGCTCCAACGTGCAGGTAGGCCGCACGGCCCGTCATAAATTGGCTAAAGCCCCATGACAAACCCACTAAAAATAACATCAACACCACACCTAACAACAATGGCTGATGCCGCAGTGGACTTTTACACAGCAAGTCATAGACCCACCAACCCATTAGTAAACTACCTAAACCAATGGCCACGCCCAGCATTGGAGAGATGGAAGAACCTGGCAAAAGCAAATAAGTGGCCGCATTAAGGTAATACACGGTGCTTAAAAGCAGCACGCCAGTAATCCAAGAACTATAGGCTTCCCACTTAAACCAGTGCAAGTGCTCAGGCATGGTAGCAGGGGCCAAATTATACTTTTGCAGGTGATATATACCACCCCCATGAATGGCCCATAATTCACCCGCTATATCTTGGTTCTTTACTTGGCGATCAAGATTGTTCTCTAACCAAACAAAATAGAAAGAAGCACCGATCCATGCAATGCCCACAATGACATGCACCCAACGCAGGGCTAGGTTAAACCACTCAAATAAATGAGCTTCCATAGTTACTCTCCGCTTTTAGCCAGTTGGCTCGTTATAAGCTAAGTTAAGTTATTAGTTGTGTTATTCGTTAAGTTATCAGCTAAGTGATTAATTAACTCGTCCACATCTAATTGACCACACTGGTCTTCATCAAACATTACTTCATTGAGATTATTGCCTTCACCAGATCGATCTATAACCAAAAAATTTTGCTCCTTAGCTAAAATTAGTAACGGGTGATGCCATACGCCGGTGGCGTAATTTACGCCCTGCTTACCATTGGAAACAAAGGCACAAAGGTCTGCTAGTTTCGGTTCTGGCCCAGCCTTAGCCACTACCACTAAAAATGGAGTTGTATTTAAAGGCATAAAGGCTTGGCTGCCTAAGGGGTGGCGTTCCATCATATTAATGGCAATGGGTGCGGGCCGGTTTTTGCTACTAAAAATGCTAATAATAGCCTCATCTGTGGGCTGGTCTGTGCGCACCTTAGCCAACTTATGGTGGCGCCAAGTAAAGCCTTGGTTAATACCAAAACCATCTCCTTCATGGGCTTCAATCACCTCACCAAACTCAGCAAAGGCCTCAGCTGTTAAAGGTTTTATCATAATTGACTTAGCCATTAAGATGATGTCCCTTGAGTCACTATCCGCCCCTTAATACGCAAGCGTGATACGCCCCCATCTGGAAAAATATTCAACCGCACATGGGTGATCGCGCCAAGCGCTTGCACTTCGCTAGTGAAGTGATGAATGTGGTCCATACTGAGCTTTTGAGAAGCTAATAACTCTGGCCAGTATAAACTTTGAGCTGCCATTTGTTCGTCACTGCCACCCTCTACAAAAGCACCTTGAATTGAACAAGAATCAGGGAAATTACCCTTAAAATGGGCTGTATCCACTTCAATGTCACTCACAATACCCCCATGACCAAGGGCCACAATCACCCAATCAAAACCTGGCACTCGCCGACGAGCAGTTTCCCAGCCGTCGCCCATATTAATGCCTCGGCCTGGCGCTAGAATATTATCCATAGTGCCAAAGTGTTCATTACTGCACAATAAGGCCCGACCACCGTTACTCATGGCTGCAAGATCCACTAATTCATTGGTTTGCGCGTTCCAGTCCTTAACCACTTCACCATAGATACGCAAACGAGCAATGCCGCCATCTGGATAAATGTGCAAGCGCACATGACTGAACACCTGATCACAATCAATGGTTTGAATGTGATGACTGTCACCTAAGAGATTGAGAGCAGCTTGCACAGGCTGCCATTGCGTAGCCTGCGCTGGGTCGCCTTGAGCCACATAACAGGCTTCCAAAGACACGCTGGGGGCGTAATTACCGGTAAAGTAAGTAGTATCAAAATTAATGCCTCGAATGCGTCCAGGTAAACCCAAACGCACTGTACAATGGTCGTGGCCCTGTTGGCGTTTGCGACGTGACTCCCAGCCATCCATCCATTTACCCGTGTCGTCATACACCCCTTCTTTCCAAACAGGGTCATGGCTTTGCAGCATCCGATTCATATCTGCAAAAAAATCATCCGTGCAATCAATGGCTTCGGCACCGAGGCGTGCGTCTGCTAAATTGGTCATGCGGGCGAAAGGATTATGCGGCTGATCAGTCATGATGTGTTCCATTAATAAATTCAAATTACATATCAGCCATGCGAAAGCTGGCTATCTTGTTAATTTCAGTGAGCGCTTGGCCAAATTCAACGTCTTTTATGTGATCTATGCGCACTTCAAAGGCGGCTAAAATTTGATGCCTATTACTGCCCTTTACGGCCTTAATAAAGGGAAAACCAAACTTGGTTTTATAGGCTTCGTTGAGTTGGGTAAACTTGGCAAATTCTGCGGCAGAGCATGCGCTAATGCCAGCACCGGCTTGCTCTGCTGTTGAAGACAAGGTAAGTTTACCCCGAATGGCCGCTTTGCCTGCTAGGTCTGGGTGCGCACAAATCAATGTCAGTTGTTGCGCTTGAGTGGCCGCTAACATAGTCTCTTGAAAGACGGCTAACAATGGCCCCGCGTGGTCAAGATCTTTGGATAAACCTTTGTCAAATACAGCTTCAGCCACCCAAGGGGAGTGTTCGTAGAGGTCTTTAAAGTGCTCAACAAAGGCCTGACGCGTCATTTGACTGGGGGTACAGGTAGATAAAAAGCCCATGTTAATTGTGCTCTTTGTGTGCTGTGCTAGCCGCAGTGGCTGGGTGAAATTTCTGCCAATGCCGAGCAATGTCTATACGGCGCGCACACCAGACGTCATCAAACTGGCCCACGTACTCTAAAAAGCGCTGTATGCCCTTGAGTCTTGCAGGGCGCCCCAGCAAACGGCAATGCATGCCAATAGACAGCATTTTAGGGGCCGTAGCACCCTCTTCATAAAGCACATCAAAGGCATCTTTTAGGTACTGAAAGAACTGTTCACTGGTGTGGAAACCTTGGGGCGTCGCAAAACGCATGTCGTTGGTATCTAGCGTGTAAGGAATGACTAAGTGCGGTTCACCTTGACCGCTGGAACCACGACTCCAAAACGGCAGGTCATCACTGTAATCGTCAGAATCATACACAAAGCCTCCCTCTTCCATGACTAGGTCCCGAGTATTGGGGCTATTACGCCCAGTGTACCAGCCTAAAGGCCGTTCGCCAGTTACTTGGGTGAGAATGTCAATGGCCTCGCGCATGTGCTGCCGCTCTAATTCAGGATCCATGTATTGATAATCGATCCAGCGTAAACCGTGACTACAGATTTCATGCCCACGAGAGTACATTTCTTGCACCACTTGGGGGTGGCGCTGCGCAGCCATAGCAATGGCAAAAATAGTGAGGGGAATGTTGTGTTTTTTGAACAGGTCTAAAATACGCCAGACGCCCGCGCGGCTGCCATATTCATAGATTGATTCCATACTCGGGTGGCGCACACCCTGATACGGCTGCACCCCAATAATTTCTGACAAAAAGGCTTCTGACTCACTGTCACCGTGCAACACGCAGCGCTCGCCACCCTCTTCATAATTCAGCACAAAAGACAAAGCCACACGGGCTTTATTGGGCCATTCTACTTTGGGTGGCTGGCCGTTATAGCCTATTAAATCTCGTGGATAAGGAAGAGTCATTGAACTTATTTCTATATTGTACATAAGATTGTATACAATATAATAGAAGCCAAATCAAAATGCTAGTTTAAACACGTTTAATCAGTACTTGCTTTAATACAGCTATAAAGTGGTCAATTTCTTCATCCGTATTAAAGTCGTGTACCGAGGCTCGCACCACTTCAGTTAAGCCTCGATGTTGAAAAGACACCAAACTGCATGCCCAGTCTGAGGTAGATACATTAATGCGCTGCTTGCCTAGGGCCTAGTTAATATTTATGGGGGCGGCTGAGCAAAGTTATTGGTTATAGTTATTGAACAAATTTAATACCTTGATCAACTCATAGCCGTTATTAACAAAGCACTAAATCAAGCGCCTTCACAAAAAGTTGATAAAACATTAACTAGAAATTTAGCTCAGACAGAAAACAGTTGGCTTTTGCTCCTTCATCCCTTAGTTTAGGCTCTCGGTTTAGGCCATGAGTTTAGGCTATTGTTTACGCGTTATTATTTAATAGGTGTGCCATGAGAGTTACTGTAAAGGATCTAAAAAAATACCCTTGGATACTGCGACCCTTTTTTTGGAATCAGAAAAGAAAATATGGTGAAGTGCTTATCCCCGGTTTACTGTGGGCGCGGGTTCCCAAAATATTTGCATCCGTGGCGCTACTTTATGGCGCACTCGACAGAAAAAGCTCGCCAATAAACCCAGAACTGCGTTCATTGGTTACCGTAAGGGTGTCACAAATTAATTGGTGCACCTTTTGTGTCGACATCAATTCTGCCACTTTTGCTAAGCGCTCTGGTTCCTTAGACAAGGTGGAACAACTTGAGCAATGGAAAGACAGCGATCTGTTCAATGAAAAAGAAAAAGTAGTGCTTGAATACACCGAAGCGGTGACCTATTCCGATCAGCAAGTCACCGATGAATTAGTTCATCGCCTCAAGCAGTTCTTTGATGACGACGGCGTGGTAGAACTCACTGGGCTGATTGCTTTCCAAAATTTATCCAGTAAGTTTAATAGCGCGTTAGATGTACCTGCCCAAGGGTTTTGTACATTACCCAACAATCAATTCAACAACCCGACATAACAGGGCTTGCCTCCGGTTTTAAAGCACATACATTGCGCCCTGCACCATCTTTGATGATGGTTAGGGCTTTTGGAAGTTGTGCGATTGGCGTTGTGGAAAATAAATCACAGAGAAAGTACAGAGAAAGTACAGAGAAAACACAGCTGACAAGATAAGTAAGCGACACTCCTGAACTGGAAGTCCTTCTTAAGGCGTTAAATTCTAACCATTAAACAGTACGGAGTTAAAATATGTCGATCGCATTATGGTGTCTTTTTATAGCGGGGTTACTTCATGTTCTTTCAAAGACGCCATTGTTTCGGGCACAAAGTAAGAGCCCTCAAGGCTACGATAACAATAACCCACGAGAACAGCAGGCTAGCTTAGATGGGTTGGGTAAACGTGCCTTGGCAGCGCACCAAAACCAATTGGAGAGCTTTCCCATTTTTGCAGCAGGGATTCTGGTTGCCACGGCGACTGGCATGGCCTCAAGTACGATTGATTATTTGGCTATTGCATACATTGTTGCAAGGGTGGCTTATATTTTTTATTATTTAAACGATAGGCCAACCTTGCGCACGATAGTTTGGGGGGTTGGGTTTATCAGCTCGTTAGCTTTATTATGCAGCCCTGCATGGGCCTAGCTTATATTTATACGAGGTAACCCACTGCAATCATTAGGCATTCCCAGTGAGTGCCTGATTAATGCATGCAAAGGCATGATTAGGTCTAATCAAGCCACCACAAGGCACACCCTGCTGTTATAATGGCGCCTTACTTACTGATCACCAACTGACTGGGCTCCTATGCCATTTTCAAAACTTGGATTGTGTCATCCTATTGTTAGCGCCATTGAAAGCTTAGGCTATACCACCCCTACCCCCATTCAGTTGCAAGCTATTCCCGTTATTCTTGCGGGTAAAGACCTCATAGCCACGGCGCAAACAGGCACCGGTAAAACGGCGGCCTTTGTATTACCCATCTTAGAGGCCTTTAACCAAGAGCGAACCCTGCGGGGTAAACGCATACGCGCGCTTATACTCACCCCTACGCGTGAGTTAGCCATTCAGGTGGCTGATGATGTGGCTAACTACAGTAAGCACCTGAGCCTTAGTTCTATGGCGGTTTATGGCGGGGTTGATACAGAGCCGCAAAAGCAGCGCTTAATTGAAGGTATTGATATTTTAGTGGCCACCCCTGGCCGCTTGCTAGATTTAGCCCACCAACGGGCCCTGTATTTTGATGAACTGGAAGTACTGGTGCTCGACGAAGCCGATAGAATGGTCGACATGGGCTTTTACGGTGATATTAATAAGATTATTGATCGTTTGCCTGCCAGCCGCCAAAACCTCTTGTTTTCGGCCACCATGAGTGACGAAGTTATAGACCTTGTAGATGGTTTTGCTGAAGACTTTACGCAAGGTAGCAAAGCTCACGCCGCTGTTGAAATCACCATCTCGCCTCAAAGTACGTCTGCACCTAACATAGACCAGTGGTTAATAACCGTAGACAAAGACACCAAATCGGCCTTACTAAGCCATTTAATTAACACCCAAAAATGGGATCAGGCGCTCATTTTTATTGAGAAAAAACATGCCGCAGCCAAGCTGGTGGCGCAGCTAGAAAAACGGGGCATAAAAGCTAATGCCATTCATGGCGATAAAAGCCAAGCCATGCGAGAAAAGATTTTGGCCGATTTTAAAACGGGCAAACTCAAGTATTTAGTGGCCACTGGCGTTGCCGCCCGTGGTTTAGACATTGGCGACTTAAGCCGAGTGGTGAATTACGACCTGCCTTTTAAGCCCGAAGACTACATTCACCGCATTGGCCGCACGGGCCGTGCTGGGGCTTCGGGTGAAGCCATCTCGTTTGTGGCCTTAGGCGATTTTAAAAACCTGTGTGCCATTGAAAGCCGCTTAAACCATGTGATTGAGCGCAAAGACATCGCCGAGTTTCCGGTTCGAAAAGTGGTGCCCATATCCATTTTAAACTACGTGCGCACCAGTAAGCCGCCCCAATCAAAAAGCGCACCAAGACCTAAAGCTGCGTTTAACGCAAACGACAAAGCTGCTAAAAAGGCCCCCAGCAATACACCCGAGAAAGGCCCTGAGAAAAGCCCTGAAAAAGGCCCTGAGACTCGAAAAAACAAACACATTTGGGGTTAATGTTAGCCTTAGTGCAAAGCCAATGGTTAAAAATCAATGGTTGAAAATTAATGGTTAAAAGTCATCGGGTGGCCATAGGCAACGCAGGGTCCATGCCCCATTCGGCCCAACTGCCGTCATACAAATAATGGTCACTTTTGCCTATTTGGGCTAAGGCCAAGTTAATAATGGCAGCAGTAATGCCCGAGCCACAGCTGGTGATGACGGGTTTATTCAAGTCAACACCGGCGGCGGCAAAGGTGGCACGCAAATCGTCTGGGCTTTGCATCGTGTGGTCTGGGTTGAGTAAGGTTTTGAAAAATACATTTTTAGAGCCGGGTATATGCCCAGACCTTAAGCCTTCGCGGGGTTCTGGTTCTAGGCCTAAAAAGCGCCCAGGTGCGCGGGCATCAATAATTTCATAAGCCTTAGATTGTGTGGCTTGGAGCACTTGCTCAACGTTTCTCATGATCGCCCGTGGGGTGTATTGAGGCGTATCACCGGCCTGTGGATCAATTATGCCTTGTTCAGTGTTGCGCCCTTCTGCAAGCCACTTGGCTAAACCACCATCGAGCACCGATACATTATTTAGGCCCATACACTTAAACAACCACCACACTCGGGCTGCCGAAAACAGGCCTGCGCCGTCGTATACCACAAGCTGATGTGAATCATTAATGCCCTTAGCTGACAAATACTCAGCAAATGCCTCAGCCGTTGGGGCCATATGCGGTAAATCAGAGGTCTGGTCGCACACTTGGTCAATGTCAAAAAATAGGGCCCCTGCAATATGGCCCTGACCAAACTCTAAGTAGCCATTGCGCTGCATGTTAGGCAAGTACCAAGAAGCGTCTATGAGCTTTAAGTTAACATCATTTAAATGGGTGTCTAGCCATTGGGTAGAAACAAGAGGACTAGAAACAAAAGGACTAGAAACGAGTGAGCTAGAGTTAATGGATGTGGATTCGGAGTTGGGCATAGAGAGTCTCACTGTTTATTAAAGCGATGGTTTATTAAAGCGATGGTTTATTAAAGCGATGGTTTACTTAATGTGGTGCTTGGGTCACTGGAGGCATGGCCATGGGTTTTAGTTTTGCTGCTTGATACAAAGGGTGCGCGGGTTCACCCGATTGATTCACTTTAAGGCAACTTAAATGAGGAATCAGTTGAGTGATTTGCTTTGAACGCCCTAAATAACCACCATCATTACCCCACGCCGCCACCACCAGTGAAGCTTGTTTAGCTAGTTTGATAAGCCAGGCGTTGTTGTCAACCCCAATGGGGTCTTGAGTGGCTTTCATGTTGGCAGGCTCAGTAGCTCGGTAGGCAAATAAATTAGCCATGCACACTCCCCCATAACCCCATGCTTTGGCATAGTTAATACAGCGGGTTAATGTGGGGTCGTCGGTAGTTTCGTCCGCTGTGGAGGGGTTAAGGCCAATAAACATCACCCATGGCTTGGTGTCATCCCAAGTGCGCCATAAAGCATAGCGGTAGTTTCTGCAGCTGGATAACTGGGCAGTGTTCTTCAATTAAAACTCCAAGCGATGTAGGTAGTGCACGTGTTAAATGCTGGATTAACGGTATTGGGCTGCGGTGATAAACTCGCCAAAAGTTTCACACCAAACCACCACCGTATTAAATGCCGTTAAGTCTGTGTTGGGTGCCATTGGCACAATAAAATGGTCAAAGGTTTTCACCGCCCCAACGCGCAACATACTGGCTTTTAATTGCATAAATTCGACCTCTGTTTCTACCCATTGTGGTGACAAATAAAGTTGGTAATCAGGCCCAGGGGCCAACTGGCCCATCAAGGCGATCTGGTCAAGGCTCACAGACAGTTTGCCCTCGCCCCAATGCAAGGCATCACTGCCCTTAAGGTCTGTTATAAACTCACCCGTATACACCGCCTGTGATACGCTGATCCTAATTTCACTGTCAGTGGGCGCAGGAGGCGCGGTGAGTATGGGCAGCACATAAATACCAAGGGCAAAGCCCAAAGCCAAAGTCGCGATGTGGGTAAAAGCTAAAAAGCCAAATAATTTTTTTTGCATGACTCGCCCTTATGTGATGCTTAAAAGATGCGTATACAATCATTTAATCAGCGTGTACTCTGCTACTTTATACACTACTGTGGGGCATTAAATGCCCAACTTTAACCAAAATAATGGTAGTTTCTTCTACAAATGGGTGGTGCTGACTCAGGTGCGCGCTGCGTATCCATGTGTGTTTAGGGTAGCTGCCATGTTCATCTTGAAAGGTGCCCGACAGCACTAAAATCTCTTCACCACCAAAGTGGCTGTGTGGTTGAAACACTTCATTAGCGGGCCATTTGACTAAAGCCGTGTGCTGCCCTTCAAATTCATGCAGGGGCATAACTTCTAAGCCACCAATGCCCTGCCGCCATTGCTGGGTTTGGGTGTTAATGCACACCCTTTGTGTGTCGTTGGGTAAAAACTGATGCAGTTTCACCAACAATAAGCAGCCCTCTTTACTGAATGGCGCATGACTAAAGCCCGGTGGATTCCTCAGGTATGAGCCCGCTGAGTAATCACCTGTTTCATCAGAAAAAGTGCCTTCTAACACCAATATTTCTTCACCCAATGGGTGTTCGTGGCTAGTAAAACTTGCGCCCGCTTCATATTTGACGATGCTTGTGGCATGTCCACGCTCTGCATCTTCACGAGCAAGGGGCTTACGCCATACGCCTGCTAGTGGGCTAACAACCCAAGCTTGCTCAGTGGTATTAATAACCACATTTTGACTGAAATCCATATTGAGCATAAAACAAGTTCCTAACTCACTAATTACATAACTAAATACATAACTAAATACATAACTAAAAAAATAACATTCATAGGGCAGATGCAAGCGCCTAAACCAACAACGGGTTTAGTTTAACAGGCTAGTTAGTAAAATCACCCAATTCCACCTTATTCACTAAGCATTAGGTGGCCATTAACTGAACCCTAACTAAACCCTAACTAAACCCTAACTAAACCCTAACTAAAAAGTAACTAAAGATTCATTTAGAATAATATTTGGATATTTTAGAATGATGAACCCGGTTGGCTTAAGAACTTTTTTTCAGCGGGTGTTGACGGTCTATTTAACACTACATTGCGATGAGGATAACGACCAAAACGATCAATAATGACCTTGTGCTTAAGCTCAAACTTGTAGTTATCTTCTAGCCCAGGTTGGTTGAACAACTGCATGGCTTGTTGGTGAATGATGGCGGATTCACTGTGCATAAAGGGCATGTACAAAAAAGCCTTTTGCAATGGCTGTAAGACTAAGTCAGCCTGCTTGGCAATGGCTGTTTGGGCTAATACAAGGGCTTGACCATCGTAAGCGAAGGTTTGGGGCGAATTGCGGAATAGGTTACGAGAAAACTGGTCTAACACGATGATCTCTGCCAACTGCCCAAGTGGTTTACTTCTCCAACTAGACAATTCCCCTGCCACCGCTTGTCGGTGAATATGGCTAAAGCGTCGTTTGAGCATAGCGTCAAAACCTAGGTCTTTCATAAACCAATTACGCGGTGTGATTTCGGTGTACCAAAATTGAATAATATCCATGTAATTCATCTTTTTGAACCTCCATTTAATAACGTGAGTTGCTCAAAATTATAGTCTAATTTATGGTAATTAAAGCACCCCAACTTAAATAAACACTGATTCCCAAAATTTATTGTGGGCTTTAGTTAAATTAACTTTAGGTAACCTAAAGCATCAGCCTTGGCTGCTTGATCTGGTATTGTTTGATAGGCATGCAAGCCTTTCAAAACGCAGACAGGGCCCATTAATAATGCCCTGCGCGTGTCTTCTAAAGTGGGATCTAAAGCTGCAGACATCAAGCCTAATTGCAGTTTTTTTAGTATTTCTGGTGAAATCGATAAGCCGGTGATATAAGGCAAACAAGGCGCGCTTTGGGTATGGGCTAAAATACGCAAATAGGTAAGTTCTGCTGGGGCATGGGCTTGGAGTAAACTAAAGGTCACACAATCTATGGCACACAGATCGGCTTGGCCTTGCGCCACTAAAGCGATACTGTTTCTATGAGAAGACGAAGTAATCACCTCTGAAAAAAATGCTGCATCTTGAGTTGCTAGACCTTGGGCTATCGGCGCAATTAAGCTGCGCAATGCATGATAACCGGACTGCGAATCATCACTATTCACGGCAACACGCGTTTGATGCATGTCTTGTATGTGTTGTGCTGTGTCTGTGCTTCGCACTAACACTAAACTGGCATAATTGGGCCCGTGGTTATAGGGTGTGTGGTAAGTTTGGGTGGCCACGTACTGCACCTGACCTAGCAAGTCATTCGTAAAAGGGTAACCACAGGTCTGACTCAACAAAAGATTACCATCACGCCAATGGGCATCATAGTTCTCAAATTCAGAAAGCTGGTAGAGGTGGTTGGGCAGTTGTGTCTCACTTATGCCGTGTTCAACAAGGTGTCTGCGCAAGCCTTGCCACCAACTCACAGCAAATGGCTCTACCTCCGGCATTTGATACATTGGGTAGGCGCATATTAGGGCCATTAGCTAATGCCTAATTTCAATTATTAATTGATCTATCCAGTCTTTTAATTGGTGTGCTTGCACCTCTGCCGCTCTAATTAGGCCGTCAAAGTGACCCGTTAAGGTGATCACATGGTCACTGGTATTAAACACAAAATACATATGCCCCATATAGACTGCACAGCGTTTGGCGCCAAAAATAGTATATGGCGATGCATAATTACGACTTTCGTTAAATAAATACACTCGCATTTTAGGATAAAGTTCATCGGTCACCTGAGCGAAGTGCTCTAATTGCTGGCACCGATCTGTAAGACTGAGCTGGCCCCACAAGCCTTCACCTCTGGCAAAACTCACCATGCGCTGCACTGACAAGCAAATTTCCAAGTCACAACCTGGTTGCAAGGCCTCTTGATACCGTTCCTTGGTCGTCTCTATCATCTGCTCTAAACTAACTTGCTCAAAGTCTCTGTACTCACAAGCTAGCACCGCTTCAGTTTTCACTAAATCTGGCAAATTAGCCGGCACATAACGAATTTTGGTGCCTAAGGCAGCTTTATACCAAGCTCGCAAACTCGCATCGGAAGGTAGAGGCAAGCTTGGTGTTAATTGCAAAGATTGACTTAAGATCTCTGCACCTGAGCGAGACTCACTGGTTAAACCAAGCAACCAGTCCACACTAATCTGCAGTTTAGATGCAATGGCCATGAGGGTATCTACCCTAGGTAGTCGATCATTATCATGGGCTAATAGTTGGGATAATGTTGAACGATCGACACCAATGGCTTTAGCTAAGCCAGCACTTTTGATACCTTTTTGAGACATCACTGTAATGAGCCGCTGACGGAAGCTATCCACTCGAAATAAACGTTCTTTACTGTTCATAGGCGTGCATAACCTTCCATTAAACCCAGTAATTAGTGTGCATAAATTGCTTTTGTTGTGCTTAAACAACAAATTATAACTAATGTCACAAAAACACTCATTGTCACCATATTATGTCTAGGCTATCTTGCCCTTCTCTAATAATCAAGTTGGCCCAAGCATGGCACAAACCCGACCCTCTGCTCCCATATGCAGTAAACTTTGGCAACGGCAAGCATGGCCCACATGGGCTTTGATCGTTTTGGTTTATAGCAGTTGGATTGTGCTAATGAGCCATGCAAGCCAATTGTCTTGGTGGTTGGTGTCGCCAATGGCTGCCGTCTTATTATGCTTACATGGCAGTGTGCAACACGAATTACTGCATGGCCACCCAAGTCCTTGGCGTTGGCTTAATGATAGCTTAGGCTGGATGCCTTTAAGTCTGTGGATACCTTATTTTCAGTACCGTAATCATCACCAGCTGCACCATGAAATACACACCATTACTGAGCCTGGATTAGACCCTGAAAGCTACTACCATTGGCCCCATGATTGGTATCTCAAAAGTGCCATGGTGCGGTTGCTATGGCAGTTAAATTACACTTTTATTGGCCGCATGTTGATTGGGCCTTGGCTGGTCGTAGGGCTATTTATCAAAAGTGAAACTCAATTTTTTTGGCGAGGTTTTAGCCAACCTTCAAGTCTTGCGACTGTGTTGCACCAGATTAATTGGGTCTTGCACTTGTTGTTAGTGGCAGGGGTAGTTATGTGGCTCGACGTTCAAGGGATCGTTTGGTGGCAGTATATCGTTTTGTGTGTTTGGCCTGGTTTAAGCCTAACCCTCATGCGCTCTTATGCTGAGCATCGACCCGGTGACAATAATCACCGACGCTGCGTCATTATAGAAGGTTCTTGGGTGACTAGGTTATTGTTTATGAATGTCAACATACACCAAGTTCACCATGAGTTTCCTCATCTACCATGGTTTATGGTGTATGGGCATTGGCGGCGTTATAAACAATCAATCTTAGTCAGTAATGGCGGGTATTTTTACCAGAACTACTGGTCACTCATGAAGCAAACCATGGTGCACCCAAAGGACAGCCCCATGTATCAGAAAAAACCAGCCAATCGAAGTTAAAAACATTCTAATTTAGGCCTATTTAAGGCTATAATTACATTTAACTTGGTGAAATATTGCAGTCATCCGCATCGGCCGTTACTCGCGACATCCAACCTTTATTGTTAGCAAAACTAAGCCACAATAGGCCAAACTGAGTCAAACTAAGCATTATTATGGCACACGTTCTTCCTAACTCAGACCCCAAGCCTAGGGCCACGCCCGCATCTAATAGCAGTGAATTCCTGCAAGGTGCCAAAGCCACTGTGCCAATGATTATTGGCGCTATTCCTTTTGGCATTATCTTTGGAACTTTGGCAGAATCCAGTGGTTTATCACTATTGGGTGCCATGGCCATGTCACTGTTTGTATTCGCCGGCTCATCACAGTTTATTGCACTCGGGTTGCTGGCGACGGGTGTTGGACCTGTGATCATTATTGCTACAACTTTGGTCGTCAATTTACGACACTTACTTTATGCCACAGCCTTGGTTGATAAGGTGAGTCATTTATCTCATGGTTGGCGTGCAATACTGGCGTTTGGGTTAACAGACGAATCTTTTGCTGTGGTTAACAATCGATATATTGAACGCACAGACACAAACCGAGCCCATTGGTTCTTTTTGGGCTCTATTGTGGCCATGTATAGTAACTGGCAATTATGCACTTGGTTGGGTATTGGTTTGGGGGAGCTCTTTCCAGATATGACCAACTGGGGTTTAGATTTTGCTATGTCAGTGACATTTTTAGGTATGATTATTCCTTATTTACGCAATAAACCCATGTGGATAGCCGTCATAAGCGCTGCTGTTTTTGCCATAGTTTTGCGAGACTTACCTCATCAGTTGGGCTTGGTAGTGGCGGCACTATCGGGCATCTGCATTGGCTATGCAAGCCAACAAATTGAGTTAAGAATTCACCTCTCAAAAGTGGCCAATAATCAAAACAAAGGTTCCCAACTATGAATGAGGCCATGATGATTGCAGGTATGGCTTTGGTCACATTTTCGATTCGTTATGTGATGTTTGCTATGGCTGGACGCATACGCTTTCCTCTGTGGCTAAAACAGGCCTTAACTTTTGTACCCCCCGTGGTGCTAGGAGCTATTATTGCGCCGCTTATTTTAATGCCTGAAGGGTTTTTAGATATTAGCTTTTCTAACCCCTACTTTTGGGCCGCGTTAGTGGCAGCAGGCATTGGCTTTTGGCGCCAACACTTATTAACCACCATTGTAGTGGGTTTAGTGAGCTTCGTATTATTGAAATGGATAATGTCATGACAAGCTGTGCCCTGTTCACCCCAGATGATTCAAACGCAGAGTGGTTAGCTGAATTTAAACGTCAGTTTGCCTATCTCAATGTGCAAGATTGGCAACACATCAAACACCCCGAACTGGTTAAATATGGCATTGTTTGGAAACCCACAGCTACTTTTTTTCAACGTTTCCCTAATTTAACCACTGTGTTTAACCTCGGAGCTGGGGTTGATGCTATTTTAAGTAATCCTGCAGTGCCAGAGCATATTGATATCTACCGTATTGAAGACGGTGGTATGGCAGCACAAATGAACCAATATTTTAGTTACTTTTTACTTCACTTCTTTCGCAATATGGACCAGTACCAGCAGCAGCAAACAAGCCAACAATGGCAGGTGCAGCTGTTTAAATCTGCCGCTAGTTTCAGAGTGGGGATCTTAGGTTTGGGCCAGCTTGGGGCTCAACTAGCACAGCACCTACAAATCTATGATTTTGATGTGGCTGGCTGGAGTCGCAGTAAAAAGAACTTGCCCAATGTGACTCATTACACGGGGCTTGAAGAACTTGAAACGTTTCTCCAACGCACCGATGCACTGTGCTGCCTTTTGCCTCTGACGCCGGAAACCAAAGGCATTTTAAATCATCAAAATATGAGCCAACTGCCCCAAGGTGCAGTGGTCATTAATGCAGGCCGCGGTGAGCATCTAATCGTCGATGACTTACTCAAGTTACTCGATCAAAAGCACTTGCGTGGCGCTGTGTTAGATGTGTTTGAAAAAGAGCCATTATCAGCCCAGCATGCACTCTGGCAGCACCCTAAGGTGATGATCACACCCCATAGTTCGGCCCAATCTGAATGTGCGCCTTGTGTCGAACAAATTGGCCAAACTTTGCAAGCCGTGGTGCATAACCAAAGCCCGAGTGGGCTTGTTGATCGCCACCGAGGCTACTAATCATGAGCCCAGATCTTGTGTCGTCTTCTGCATCTTCACCCCGTTTAGGCAGACGTTTTTGCGTGGCCCCAATGATCGACGTCACTGACAGGCATTATCGCTTTCTTGCCAGGCTATTGAGCCAACACGCTTTACTGTTTACAGAAATGATCACTACAGGTGCAATACTCAATGGCGATCAAGATTATCTCTTGGGTTATTCCCCTCAAGAGCATCCATTGGTGTTGCAGTTGGGAGGCAGTAATACGGCAGAGTTAGCTCAATGTGCACGTCTTGGTGAAATGTATGGCTACGATGAAATAAATCTCAACGTGGGTTGCCCCAGTGATAAGGTGCAAAATCATATGATTGGGGCTTGCCTCATGGCCCATCCAAAACTGGTCACCGATTGCATGCGGGCTATGATTGAGAACGTGAAGATTCCAGTGACGATCAAACATCGTATAGGCATTGACGATGTGGATGATTATGATGCATTAGCCAAGTTTGTAGATCAAGTGAGCCAAAGTGGTTGTGAGACCTTTATTGTGCATGCCCGCAACGCGATTTTAAAAGGTTTGTCGCCTAAACAAAATCGAGAGATCCCACCTCTGCAATATGACAAGGTGTATCGTTTAAAAACTGACTTTCCTCATTTAGAAATTATTATCAATGGCGGCATTGATAATATTACAGATTGCCATGCGCATTTAACCCATGTGGATGGGGTTATGCTGGGCCGTGCAGCTAACCATAACAGTGCCCTCCTCACCCACATAGATCAACAGTTTTATGGTTGCACCTTGCCCATCACGCAGCGACGCCAAGCGGCTAACGATTACTTTAGTTACATGCAAACCCAGCATGAACAAGGCACCTCATTGCACCACATGAGTGGTCATATTATGGGGCTTTTTCAAGGATTACCCGGTGCTCGCGCCCTGCGGCGCCATATTAGTGATAATATTCATGGCAGCCGTGCCAACATCCAAGTGATGTATGATGCACTGGATTTAATTGAACCCCCACTCACTCCAATTATAGAGGTTACTGATCAGCAATGAACAAACTACAACAACTTAAATCCATGACCACAGTCGTTGCTGATACTGGTGACTTAGACGCCATTAAACAATACCAACCACAAGATGCGACCACCAACCCATCATTGGTGTTAAAAGCAGCACAAATGAAGCTTTATGCGCCTTTAATCAGTGAAGCTAAGCAGTGGGCTAGTAAGCAAGGTGGTGATAGTCAAACGCAGATGGATAACACCTGCGATTACCTTGCCGTAGCGATTGGTAAGGAAATTCTGAGTGCAATACCAGGTCGTATTTCTACAGAGGTCGATTCACGCTTGTCGTTTGATACAGAGGCTACTGTTGCTCGGGCCCTAAAAATTATTGATCTATATGCTCAACAAGGCGTAAGTAAAGATCGAGTTCTAATTAAAATGGCGTCGACCTGGGAAGGCATTCAAGCGGGCAAACAACTTGAGGCACAGGGCATTAACTGTAACCTCACCCTGCTATTTAGCTTTGCGCAAGCCATTGCTTGTGCAGAAGCTGGTGTGTACCTCATTTCACCATTTGTAGGCCGTATAATGGATTGGTACAAAGCAGACATGCAGGTACAAGGGTTCGCACCGGCAGACGATCCTGGGGTTATTTCAGTGCGCAAGATATTCGATTACTACAAGCAGCATGGTTATGCCACTGTGGTGATGGGAGCAAGCTTTAGAAATACTGAGGAAATTGAGCAATTAGCAGGCTGTGATCGGCTAACCATTAGTCCTAGTCTAATGCAGGAGTTAGAAGACGATAGTAATGAATTAGTACAGAAATTGGATAGTTCTAAGATTATAGAGACTCAACCCAAATTGACTCTTAATCAAGCAGATTTCCGGTGGATGCATAATGAAGACGCAATGGCCACAGAAAAATTAGCGGAAGGTATTCGTAATTTTACTAGAGACCAAGAAAAATTAGAGGCTTTGTTAGCTTAGGGCGGTTTATTCTGGAGTAGCTCAGGCTAGGGTAACTTATTTTAGAGAAACTGAGACTGAGTTAACTGGCCTCGTTAAATAGTGCACTGATATTCAAGCACATCCACTAGGTTTTTAAATTCCTGGTGGTTCTTTTGGTTCATGCTCATCAAGGTGCGATGCGCTTCTAATACTTTTTCTTGCACTGTGAGTTCAGAAAACTGACCTTGAGATAGTTCATCCATGGGTTCTGCATGGTCGGCTAAATGGTTCACAAACACAAACACCTTATCAAAGCCCATGCTCAAAAGCACCCGAGTGATGTTGTCATTAATAGACACAAGGGTCGGTACAAAGCCCATTTTTTTCTTCATACGAATAGACATTTTGGCAAGCATTCCCAAGGTAGTGGAATCAATGCCTTCTGCTTCTGTTAAGTCAATTAAGATGGTTTTAAAGTATCGACTATTAAACATGTTATCTAGGTATTGATCCAAAGCTGGGCAAAGGGTCAACCTGACATCACCTAGAAACTTGATGACATGGGTCCCTTCTTGGTCGGCCACTATAATGCGTCCCTTAAGCATAAGCATCCCCACAAATACTTAATAACGCGATATCATCCGGCACAGCTTCAAGGCTGTCGATACTCAGAGCATCGACTAGGCCTTCTAAGCTGCTACCACATCGCTTTAACACCGTGCGTAATTGCTCTTCTTTGTCTGTAATTTGATCGAATGGCAATATTTCAAAGATCCCATCAGAGCTGAGCATGAGCTTAAAGCCTGCTTCGAGTTGCTGTGTCAGATCTGTGTATTGGGCATCATCAAATAAACCTACGGGCAATCCGCTGCCTAAACCAGATAAATAGGTTACTTCTTGGTTTTGTGACAATAAGGGCATGGGAAGGTGACCACCCACGCAATAGGTCAGTTCGTGGGTGCTGCGATCTAATAGACCCATAAATACTGTGATATGTTTATCAATATCAAAATCAAGTAATTCACTATTGATTTGTGCTACAACTTTGGCTGGTGAAATTAAACCATTGGCATCAGATTCAAGATATTCTCGCGTCAGGCGATTAGTTATGTTTTTAAGCAAAACGGATAGGAAAGCAGAAGAGGCACCGTGGCCAGATACATCGGCTAGGTAAAATAACACCCGGTCCTCATCCAGACGGATGTAATCGATGAAGTCACCACTTAAATAGAGTGACGACTTCATGTATCGGTGCATACTCAAGCCGTTAATATTGCACTCTTCGGGCGGCATCATACGTTGTTGTATTAATCGCCCCGCAATTTGATCTTGCTGCAACTCCGCAAGGTTTTTATTTACTTTTTGATTAGCCACCTCTAACGCATGACGATATTGTAGATTTTCATAGAATAATGCAGAACGTTTCACATGGCGCACGACGCTCTGATCTAATTCAAGCATCGCGTCTAAGGGTAAATTAAACACATCTGTCACGCCTAAGCGCAGCATATTGGTAATGCTTGCAGCGCAATCAATGTGCGTTAGAACAATCAGGGGTACTTCGGCACACTTGTCCAGCATATCTTGTAATAATGCTGTGAGAGTGGGTTCTTGAGGATTATATTGAAACAATACCAAGTTCACCACGGCATTGGTAAGAAAGTCCAAGGCGTGGAGCGGATCGTTTATCGCAGTCACGTGATAGTTACGCTCTGCATAATGCTGGGTAATCTTATGTTTAAGGTCGAGATCGCTTGCTACGATCAGGATCTGACTGACGTCAGGTTCCATAGTACTACTTACTCCAAGACCCATTGATGGGGGCCCAATATCGACACCATATGCTCTTTAGATCCTGTTGACAAGTACGACCTTAGTCTCAAACATCAAAAATCATCAAAACTGTCATCTTCACTGCTTACACCGTCATTAATCATGTGTTCTCGGCGCTGTAAGTAGGCCTCACGTATGAACACATAGGTATCACCACTGGCCATTGATTCATAATCACCTAAGCGATATCTCAGGTCTACAACTTGCAGAGCCGATATATAAAACTGATGGGCTTGGGGGTTATAACGATTGATTGGACTGACCTTCATATCCACTAAAAACGAAGCACTGGCATCTCTCACGGTACTGGGACCAAAAAAAGGCAACACCACGTAGGGACCAGAATTAACGCCCCAATAGCCTAATGTCTGACCAAAATCTTCAGACTCTTGGTAAATGCCCAAGCCAGAAGCAACGTCTACAATACCACCCAAACCTAGGGTCGTATTGATCACTAAGCGGCCAGCATCTTTGCCTGCTTTTTTGGGTTTGAACTGCAGACTATGATTAAGAAAGTTGCCCACATCACTGAGATTAGAAAAGAAATTACTCACACCCCTTTCGATAATATCCGGCGTCACACTACCGTAGGCATTAGCCACGGGTAATAAGACGTTTTTATCCACTGTGCTGTTAAAAGAGTAAATTTTACGGTTGACGTTTTCAAAAGGATCGCTAGGATCAGCCTCAACTTCGAGTGCTGGGCTGGTAGGAGTACTCGAGCACCCCGTCAAAAGGCCTAAGCCTAGGGTTAAAACCACCACACAACCTATTTTTAAACGCCCAACCATACACTTCTTCCTTGTTATCAAACCTATGTTCATACTACCACGCCATGACCTGCTTAATAAACGGTATGGTAATGCGTCGTTTTTCTTGCCATGAGGCGGTATCTAATAAATCCAGCACGGTCAAAACATTTGCTAAGCCTCTGGGGCTGCGCGAAAAAATATAGGCTACGTGTTCGTTGGTTAGGTGTAAACCCTTTTGTTGTGCTTTTTCTTGCAGTAATCGACCACTGGCCTCTTCATCTAAAACCATTAGTTGAAATACATTAGCTAACTGCAACCTTGAGCGCAAATCATTCAGATGGCAGACCACCGTTCTGGGATTTAATGTGGCTGATATCACAAGGTGATGATCTTGCTGCATGAGTTTATTATACAAGTGGAACCAGGCTTGGGCCCAATGCATATCGTTAATCAAATGATCTATGTCGTCAACACAAATCAAGGCATTAGACTCTAAGCCTTCCAAACATTCATCAGCCTGCACAGAGGGAATTTGAATCAGTTCACGACAACTAATGTAAATGGCTTGCTGGCCCATTTCTTGAGCCCTCAACACACAGCCTTGCAACAAATGGCTTTTGCCCACCCCTTGAGCACCAAACACATAAACGCTGTCGGCCTTTTCACTCATTAGTAGATCATCTAAAGCTGGTGCTAATGCCGGTGCACCACTAAAGGAAAAGTTATTCAACTGTTGCTGGGCATTTAAGGTTACCCCAAGTGTAAGCTGCCTAAAGCTAAGTTGCTGGTGCACATCTTTTATTGCAATAGTGGTCATTCAATATCCTGCTGGCCATATAAATCGCTGTTAATATAGCCTTTATGAAGATGTCGTAACAATACCATAATCACCGCTGCGATAGGCAAGGCTAATAACACCCCCATAAATCCAAAGAGTTGGCCACCTGCCAAAATTGCAAAGATCACAGCAACTGGATGCAGTCCAATACGATCACCAACAAGCAGCGGAGTTAATACAAAGCTTTCCACAATTTGCCCTACGGAAAAAACCACAAGCACCATCGCAAGTGGCAAGTAATTATCAAATTGAAAAAGAGAGATGGTTAATGCAGCAGCGATGCCTACAACAAAACCTAAATAAGGCACGACGCTGGCCAAACCAGCTAACACCCCAATTAATAGCGCATAATTTAAGCCCACTAAGTGCAGCCCTAAAGCGTAAATAGCTCCTAAACTCAACATTACCAGCAACTGGCCTCGCATAAACGCAGCTAACACATCATTACTTTCAATGGCCCAGGCGTTGACTTGAGGCTGAATACTAAGGGGCAAAAGCATTTTAATGCGCTCAGTGACAAGATCAAAATCCCTAAGCATGTAAAAAGCCACTACCGGCACCATAGCCACAGAACCCAGGGTAGAGATTAAACCCATACTAGATTCGGTAGCGTATTTAGCCACTCGCGATATGACTCCACCAGTCTGCTTCCACTCGGCGGCAAGCCCTTCAGTGACTAGGTCTAATTTCATACTTTTTACATCTAACCCTAAGCTCGACTGCAGCCATGGCAATAGCGTTGCATTAAACCAAATCTCAATACTAGGTAGCATTTGCACTAAGGTCTGAATTTGTTTTATGAGCAAAGGATAAATACCTAAAAACAAACCGACTAGCAGCAAAATTAATACCGAAAATACCATGACCGTTGCCATGCTTCTTGGCCAACCCCTAGCCTCGAGGCGGTCCGCAAAGGGGTCTGCCAAATACGCTATCCCTATGCCCACTAAAAACGGTGTCAGCACCGGCTGAAGTATATACAACAATCCAGCTAAAATAAGTCCTACAACGATAAGCAACCATGCCTGAGATTGTGTCATTCCCTATTTTCCTTATGTAAGTGCCTGTGCAACTCCAAAATTAATTCCATTGATAGTGCCATACGAGGTTGTTTCCAAGGTCAAGAGATTGATCCAAAGCAACGATATCAGTGCCTTCAACCGCTTGTAAACGCCTTTTTAAATCAATCACAGATTTGACTTGAGCAATATTAGATTGAGCAAATATTCGAAATTCAAGTGTCGTACCCTTGGCACTGTGTAGCTGCACCTTTTGAATACCTGCAATGGTTTGTAACATGGCTTGGATTTCAACATAGTCTCCAACCTGCGTAACCTGATCAATTCGTAATATGGCACTTTTCCTAGCCTCGTCGTTTAAGCTTTCAGCCCCCGTGTCTAGTGCAAATTTTTCAACTAGACTGGCTGCTAAGCGATCCTCTAAAGGCTCCACCAACACGGCAATATCAGTTCCTTGAGAAGACCATTTTTGTTCCACATCATCTAACCAAAAATTCCAGTCTACGCGCCATAATTTTTGACTGTCTTGGAACATGAGCCCAACCAGCACCGCATCAGCTTGATATCGACTAGAAGCCCGAGTGATGGTGTCTCTAAACACACCCCACAAGTCACCTGCATTAATGGATAATTGATCCTCTAAGTCGAGCAAGGGCCATAATAGTGGCATACCCCGCAAATGTGCTTGTGACATGATTTGAGCGACCATGGGGTGGCGGTTATCATTGACAATCTGCCTAATACCTTGAGTATCTTCTACCAGCCAAACTAATACTGCAGCACGGTCTTTGCCCCAAATGGAGTGACCAGATTCACGAATCAATTGGTCAACCTGCAGGCTATCAAACGCCAATTCAATGACGGCTTGGGGTTGACCGTTTTTCAGTAGCTCAGTACCAAAGGAAAAACGCTGTAAATAAGACTCTGGGTTGCGCAAAGCAGCTCGCACTTTGAGGTGAGTTAAACTCTGAGTTTGCCCAGTGACTTTAACTAAAACTTGGGCTAAGCCCATTTTTTTCGCCCTTAGCATTTGCTCAGGGGATTGGTCTTCCACTTGAATGGCAGCGTCATAAAGGCCATCAACGACCAAACTAAAGGCTGGCAAAGGCCACAGCAGTAAACCTATACAGGTTATTTTTTGCAGTGCCTTTAGCACTAAACTAAGTAATGTTCGCGTCATATAATATCTTTGTTAACCATTAAGTTATGTTGCTTTTAATGTTTGAAGTAACTCAGACCTCACTATAGTCAATATGGCCCATTGCCGCTAGCAAGAAAAGTGCAAAAAACCTCGAAACTTAACCTCTAAGCGGGTGATGAAACGCCAGTAGAGTGATAAAATAGCCAAAGTTTAAATTAACTCCCTAAGGTCACCCCCCTGCCATGAGCACTGAAGCCCCTACTAATTCTCTAAGCTACAAAGACGCTGGCGTCGATATCGATGCAGGTAACGCCCTAATTGAGCGTATCAAAGGCGTTGCCAAGCGCACCCGCCGGCCTGAAGTCATGGCTGGACTTGGTGGATTTGGAGCATTATTTGAACTTCCAAAAGGCTATGACGAGCCAGTGCTTGTGTCTGGCACTGATGGCGTTGGTACCAAACTAAAACTGGCCTTAGAATTGAACCGTCACGATCACATCGGTATTGACTTAGTCGCCATGTGCGCCAACGATTTAATTGTTGCTGGTGCAGAACCTTTATTCTTTCTCGACTATTATGCCACCGGTAAACTCGATGTTGAAATTGCAACTCGAGTCGTCACGGGCATTGGCGAAGGTTGTGCCCTTGCTGGAGCTTCCTTAGTTGGCGGTGAAACGGCAGAAATGCCTGGGATGTACGAAGGAGAAGATTATGATCTTGCTGGTTTCTGTGTAGGAATTGTAGAAAAGAGCAAAATTATAGACGGTACCAAGGTGGCCCCTGGTAATGTGCTGATTGGTCTCCCAGCTTCTGGCCCCCATTCCAATGGATACTCCCTTATTCGCAAAATCATCGAAGTCAGCAAGGCTGATTTACAACAAGACATCGGTGGTGTCAGCCTAGGTGAGGCCCTGATGGAGCCTACCCGTATTTATGTAAAAGCCTTATTAACACTATTTAAGCAAGTGGATGTAAAAGCCTTATCTCATATCACAGGTGGTGGTTTACTTGAGAATATTCCGCGGGTTTTACCTGCAAATAGTGTTGCTGTAATTGAGACTCAGTCTTGGCAGCAGCCCGCTGTCTTTAAGTGGTTGCAAAGCCAAGGTAATGTGACCGACACTGAAATGTACCGTACCTTTAATTGCGGTGTGGGCATGGTCATTGTGGTAACCGAAGAAGACCAAGCCCAAGCACTATCCACCCTGACTGAAGCAGGTGAAAGTCCTTGGGTAATAGGTCATATTCAACAAAATGACGGCTCCCAAGATGCTGTTTTAATGCGCTAAACCCGTCTTTGGACACGCTCATGCATGAACAATCATTACAACAAGTACCGCGTCTTGTGGTCCTTATTTCAGGTGGCGGTAGTAACTTACAAGCGCTCATTGATGCTATTTCTATGGGCTCAATTGATGCGACCATTGAATTAGTCATCAGCAACAAAGTTGATGCTTTGGGTTTAGCTAGAGCTCATAAAGCTGGCATAGAAACTCGAGTCATCAATCACCTAGAGTTTGGTAGCCGCGAGGCCTTTGACAAGGAACTCACACACGCCATTGATGACAAGCAACCCGATTTGGTAGTCCTCGCTGGTTTTATGCGAATTTTTACGCCTCAATTCACCCATCATTACCATGGCCGCATGCTTAACATCCACCCTTCGTTGCTGCCACAGTTTAAAGGCATTAATACTCATGAGCGGGCCATAGAAGCAGAGGTTGCTGAGCATGGCGCCAGTGTGCATTTTGTTTCTAGTGAACTTGATGGGGGTCCTATGGTCTTACAAGCATCAGTGAGCGTACTAAGTCTGGATTCACCTAAAGTTTTAGCGGCTCGGGTCTTAGTGCAAGAACACTTAATTTACCCCATTGCCATTAAATGGTTCTGTGAGGGCCGGTTAAAGCTGCAAAATAACGCTGTGTTAATGGATGGTCAGCTATTGCCAGAACAAGGCATACAATTTCAGTCCTGACTTAAATGTGCTCGATTAATAATGCAAGGAAATGCAATGCTAAATATTACCAACAAATTGTGTAAGCTCCCCAGCGCCTTTAGCCTGATGCTCATCTTGTTATGGAGTCACAGCAGCCTAGCTCAGTTAAGACCTTTTCAAGCGATTTATACCAGCCAATGGGATTTAGGTATTAGCCTATCTGGCCAAGCAGAACGCAGTCTAATTAAGAATGATGATGGAAGCTACCGACTCACGACTGCTGCGAGTGCGATGGTAGCTTCTTTGACCGAATCCAGCCTGTTTCAATTTATTGATGATCAAATTGAGCCTGATCACTATACCTACCAACGCAAAGTTTTAAACAAAACACGAGATGTAGAAGTTAAATTTGACTGGCCTAATAAGAAAGTTAAGAACACTGCTGGGGGTTCTGATTGGTTGATGGATATTGTACCGGGCACACTCGATAAACAAAGTGTGCAACTGCTCCTGCAGCTGGATTTAGCCGCCACTCCTGTCATTAATGGTAAAACGTACGCTTACCAAGTAGCCGATGGTGGTGAGCTTAAAATCTATCAGTTTATTGCTGATGGCGAAGACCTGATTGAAACTCCCCTTGGCAATTACAAGTCTTTGCGCATTAAACGAGATCGAGGTGAAGGTTCAGATCGAGAAACTTGGATCTGGTTTGCACCCGATCTAGATTACAGTATCGTGCGTATTATCCAAAAAGAAGCAGACGGGAAAAGCTACCAAATCGATTTACAGCAGCTGACTTGGCTTGATGGTTAGCGTAAATTCAGGCGTGAACAGCTTGCGCAAAACTTGGTAAAGCAGTTCGCACCTAAGCGCAAATTTAGTTAAACTACAGTCTAACCATAGCTGTTACGTAAGGATATATCTTGGCCTCTTCAAATCGTTTTGCGGTCTTTATCATAGCTGCTGCTGCCTCTGTAGGCAGTCATGCCAGTCAATTCCAAGAGCTTTTCCAATTGGCACAGGCCAATGATCCCAGTTATATCGCTGCCCAACATACGCTTAATTCTAAATTAGAAATTATTCCTCAAGCGAACAGCGCATTCATGCCAGAGATTAGTGGCAGCGTGAACGAAAGCCAATCCTTAAATGCTGGAGCTAACATCCATACCTATGGGGTTAAAGTAGCGCTGCCTCTGAGGCTAGATGCGTTTTATAGCCTCAAAGTAGCAGAGAAAATGGCTGCTGGGGCGCGCATTAACTTTGAAAAAACACATCAAGATCTTATTTTCTCTGTGATTAATCGTTATGTTGCTGTGATCAAACAGCAGCACCAAATGTCTTCAAGTTTGGCGGAAGTCACCGCTGTGGAACAGCGTTTAAAACAAACACAACAGCAAGTTGATCTGGGTATCAGTAGCATCATAGAACTGCAGGATGTGAAAGCTAACTTTCAACAATTGCAGGTGAACTTATTGCAGGTTCAACAAGACTTAAGCTTAGCCCGTGCCAACCTTGAGAATCTAACTAATCAGACACTACCCCCAAAGCTTCCTGCTCTAGCCAGCAGCTTCAATGCTGCTAGTTTGGTCGCTATTGATTCTTTGGAAAACTGGTTTGAGCTAGCACAAAATAATAACTTAGACATTGCCCACAACAAGTTGGCCGTTCAGCAGGCCTACCATAACTACCAAGTTAAGGATGTGGGTTTATACCCAAAAGCCAGTATCAGCATGTCACAAAACTACAGCAGCAGCACTGGTACTAGCCAGTTCTTTGCAGTGGGTGTAACGGGCACTTTCTTTGACGGTGGTTTGAATCAATCTCAGACTAACGAAGCTAAAGAAGCTTGGTATGCCAGCCAACAACAAGGCCAAGCTCTGCTTAAAACGACGCAACAAGAAATTAGGCGTTGGCACCAAGCTTTAGATACAAGTCGTCAACAGATTCAAGCCCTAGCGCAGTTGAACAAGGCTGTGCAGGCCTCATTAGACGGAAAAAATACAGAATATACCTTAGGTTTGAGAGACATTAGCGATATTTTGGACGCAGAAAAATTAGTTTTTTCGGCTCAACGCAGTTGGGATAATGCAAGACTTGACTTAGTGTTAAATCAATTACGCTTAAAACGAGCCAGTGGTTTGTTAAATGGTAGCGACTTAGCTCAACTGGACCAGTGGTTTAACTAATTTCAGAGATCAGTTCAGCCACTTTGGCGTTAGGATTTTGTTGTAAAATCGCCAAAAGGTCTAACAAGGTTTTAATAGCCAAGCGTGGATTAAGGTAATATTGCGCGCCATATATCGTGCGACATTGAAGCATAAATTGCCATAAGCCCATATCGTCAATCAGATAGTTGTTAGCTTCACCGTAGGCCTGCAGATGGCGTAACTTTTGCAACAACTCATCCATTTCTGTTTCTTGCAGCGGTTGTAACTCAATCACAGGTCCAGATACATCGATCAAACCTGCTTGCGCCAGACGATTGAATGCAAGCCTACTCTTCAGAGCTGGCATGCTATAAAGGCCTTTCTTCTCATCATAAACAAATTCAGGGGTACCTAAAAATACGAAGCCCATACCATGGACTTGACCTTGCAAGCAGTCATTAACAATATTAAGAATTTCATTAAAGTTATTGATACGAGTCTGCTTGTGGCTTAATTCATGCAATGCCACCATCTCGTCTAAACAGATGAGTAAGCCGGGATAACCTGCCATACGCACGAATTGGCAGAGCATTTTTAAACCACTGAAAAAATTACGATAGTCTATAATACTGCGCACGCCCAAAGCAGCTTTAGCGTCAGTCAAATTAGTAAACTCACCTCTTAGCCACCTTAATGCTGTGCTTTTTAATATATCGTCTTGCTGTTCCAAAGCATGGCAGTAACGCTGAATGACTGTGATAAAGTCAAAGCCTCCAGCCAGTTCTTCAAAATCTTTTAAGCGCTGAGCTATATGAGTTTCTGGGGGCACATTATCGATATGGGCTTCACGCAAGTTGGTTAAGATAAAACGCTCTACGATGTTGATTAAAGCGCTACCGTTAGGCCTTGCCTTGGTGCTAAAGGAGCGCACTATTGCTGAGTAAAGATTGCGCGTCTCCCCGGTTTTTGCTTGCAGCCTTTTGTCTGGAGAAAGCGTAGCAGTCCCTACGACCAAACCCTGTTTAATCCCGTGTTGCCTAGTGAGTTCGCCAATAAAGGTTTTACCACTGCCATAATTGCCTGTCACAAAGCGCACACAAGAGCCACCTTTGGCAATGTGCAGTATGTCTTTGTCCAAGGTTTCTAGCTCACCTTCCCTGCCAACCTTAATTAAGTCTAAACGATCTGCAGGCACCACGCCTGCCCGCAAAGACTTTAAAACTTGGTCACATTGCACGGCAGAAAGTTGGCTCATGATTTAACGTTCCATTTAACCATCTTGATCTATACGACTGGCTACAGCACTTTGTTGATGCTTATATTTAGCATCTACTCGCTTGTTATAAGGCCTAAGCGCTGGACTGGAGAGGGTTTCAAAATTTATAGCCCCAATAGTCATGTTGGGTTTTAATGCTAAGGGTAACTTACCGCTGTTAAAACACTCTAACACAATCGCCCCACTCCAGCCTGGATCAATGCGATGCGCCGTGACGTGGACCATCAACCCTAAACGTGCCAAAGAAGAGCGCCCATCTAGCCATCCCACGTGATCATCAGGAATAGTAATCGACTCTAAGGTTACAGCCAGCGCAAGTTCACCGGGATGAAGAAAAAAACTTTCTCCTTCTGTAATCACAATTTCTTCGCTCATGATGGCTTCAAGGGTACTATTAATTTCTTCCCGACTGGCGCTAACGTCAACAAATGGACGGGCGTGATCCTTAAACACACGAAAACTATTACCTAAACGTAGGTCGACACTGACCCCCGTAATTACGCTATCATCTGGCCGTGGCTCAATGCCAATTTTTCCAGCGTTGAGGGCTGCTATAATGTCTTTATCACTTAATCGCATCTTATTTAGTCTTCATCTACACTGATGCTAGGCATGGCTTGATGAGCCCCATCAAGCTTGGCTACGAGGGTATGTGCAAGCTGCACATAGGTTTGTGCAGCAGCAGAAGTGGGTTCAGCCACTACTGATGGTGTACCACCATCTACAAGGATGCGAATTTCCATACTCAATGGTAGGCTAGCCAAAAGTTCAGTGCCATACTCTTGCGCTAATGCAACGCCACCGCCAGCACCAAAAATAGCTTCCTCGTGACTACATTGACTACACACGTGAGTGCTCATGTTTTCCACCACACCAAGCACAGGTACATTCACCTTTTTAAACATTTCAATACCCTTACGGGCATCAAGCAAGGCTAAGTCTTGAGGTGTAGTGACGATCACCGCACCCGACACTTGGGCCTTCTGGCACAAAGTTAACTGAATGTCACCTGTACCTGGTGGCATATCAACAAACAGGTAATCCAATTCTCCCCAGTTAGTCTGCAGCAGCATTTGCTGTAATGCCCCAGCCGCCATTGGACCACGCCACACCATGGGCGAGTTGGCATCCACTAAGAAGGCCATGGACATGACGCTCACACCATGGGCTTGGATAGGAAGGAACCATTTTTCTTGCATCGTTTCTGGGTGGTTACCTTCAGCAATGCCTAACATCAGGCCTAGGCTTGGACCATAAATATCCGCGTCTAACACACCAACTTTAAAACCTGCTTGCGCCATGGCTAGCGCCAGATTAACTGTGGTAGTAGATTTGCCTACCCCACCTTTACCTGAAGCTACGGCAACGATGTGTTTAATATCTTGTAAGCCTTCTGGTCTTGTATCGCTCATTTTATGTCCTATTAATTGCGTTTATGCAACACCACACCGCATTCAGCATGGTGAGTGTATGGAAATTGGTCAAATAAAGCCAAGCGCTTTAAGTCATGGGTTTGTTTGAGTTCTTGTAAGTTATCCAGCAAAGTTTCTGGATTGCAGGAAATATAAATCACCTGATCAAACTGTTGCACTAAAGCTAATGTTTCAGCATCTAAACCCGCCCTTGGAGGATCGACTAAGATGGTTCCAAAATCAAAACTTGATAAGTCTACTTGAGCCAAGCGTCGAAAGGGGCGCACACCCGCCAATGCTTGAGACATTTCTTCACTCGACAAGCGCACTATAGTGACATTATCAATGCCATTTTCAGTCAAATTAAAGTGTGCAGAGTTGACCGACGATTTGGCAATCTCTGTAGCCATTACTTTACCAAACTGAGCCGCTAAAGGCAGTGTGAAGTTGCCATTACCGCAATACAACTCCAACAAGTCAGGCTTAGTTCCCACACCAAATCGTTCGATGCTGTCGCAGGCCCAAGTGATCATTTGCTCATTGACACTCGCATTGGGTTGGGTAAATGCATTCTCGACCTGCTGATAGTGATACTTGCGGCCTCTGATCTGCAAGGTCTCCATAATATGACCCATGCCCAACACATGCTTTTGTTTGCGTGCACGACCAATAATATTGATACCCAACTCAATACGCAAGGTATCAGCCAATAACAACCAATCATCCCCTAACTGCTTATGGTACAGCAGGCTGACTAATATTTCGCCTCGCTGACTGCTCAAAAAATCTATTTGAAATAGCTTTTTGCTCAATACAGATGATGCTTTGATACCTTCTAATAACGGCAGCATTAGCGCATTAATGCGCTCGCTAGCTTGAATAAAGGAGTCAATCCGAATGGGTTGATACTTATTCCCGGGTGGAAACATGGCATAAAATAGATCATCTCCCTCATGCCACATGCGAAATTCAGCACGCATGCGATAATGATCTGGCCTTGATGGAAATACTTCCAAAGCAACAGCTGCAGAAAAGTCACCCAACTGGTCAAAATGAGACCGGATATGTAAACTTTTCGCATCTAGCAAGATTTGGTATTGCTGCGGTTGTATGGGCTCAATGGCCAAAGACCTACTCCTTGAACGCGGTACTGAAATCAGGCTGGATTATAACAGGCCAATTGGGCATAAATACATAATCCTATGCTTCTAAGAAGAGAAACTATAGGCGTTACCACCAATGTTTTGTACAATAGAGGCTGAAACATCAAATCCATTATTATGCGCTTCATTTAGCGCCTTAAGAAACTCGAATTAACCCATGACCAAGACAACTGATCGCGAAATACTTGTTACCAGCGCCTTACCCTATGCCAACGGTTCCATTCATATTGGTCACATGCTGGAGTATGTGCAAACAGATATATGGGTTAGATTTCAACGCCATATTGGCAACACCTGCCATTATGTCTGTGCTGATGATGCCCATGGTACTGCCATTATGTTGCGTGCAGAACAAGAAGGTATTACCCCAGAGCAGTTAATCGCTAATGTGCAGGCCGAACACGAGCAAGATTTCAAAGATTTTCAGGTGTCTTTTGATAACTTTTACTCCACTCATTCACCTGAAAATAAAGACTTCTCAGAGTACATTTATAAAGCCTGTGAAGCCAAAGGCCACATTGCCTCGCGCACGATTACTCAAGCTTTTGACCCAGAAAAACAACTGTTTTTAGCAGATCGATTCATTAAGGGAACCTGCCCTAAGTGCAAAACCCCAGATCAATATGGTGATAATTGTGAAGCTTGTGGAGCCACCTACTCTCCAGCTGAGTTAATTGAACCTAAATCTGCTATTTCTGGAGCTACGCCAGTTCAAAAAGAATCCACTCACCTATTTTTTAAGCTACCTGACTTTGAAAACTTGTTAAAAGACTGGACTCGCAGTGGCAGCTTACAAAGTGAAATTGCTAATAAGCTTGCAGAATGGTTAGATTCCGGCCTACAAGAGTGGGATATTAGCCGTGACGCACCCTACTTTGGGTTTGAAATTCCAGGTCAAAAAGACAAGTTTTTTTATGTCTGGTTGGATGCTCCAATTGGTTATATGGCAAGTTTTAAGAATTTATGTGATCGCAGTGCAGACCTTGACTTTGACCACTATTGGAACAAGAATTCGACCACAGAGCTTTATCACTTTATTGGTAAAGACATCATAAACTTCCATGGTTTATTTTGGCCTGCCATGCTGTATGCGGCTGAATTCCGCACCCCAACGGCTGTCTATGCCCATGGCTTTTTAACGGTAAATGGGCAGAAGATGTCTAAATCACGTGGTACCTTTATCAAAGCAGGCACCTATCTTCGCCATCTTCAACCCGAGTACTTGCGTTATTATTTTGCTGCTAAATTGAACAACAAAGTAGATGACTTAGACTTAAACTTAGACGATTTTGTGCAGCGCGTAAACTCTGACCTAGTGGGCAAAGTAGTCAATATTGCCAGTCGCAGTGCGGGCTTTATTAGTAAGAAATTTAATGGTCAGCTTAGCCCTTTAGTGAGTGAACCTGAATTACTCAAAGCCTTTGCTGATGAACAGCATACCATTGCCGAATATTATGAAAAACGTGAGTTTGGTAAAGCCATTAAAGCCATTATGGCCCTGGCTGATCAAGCTAATCAATACATCGCAGATAAAGAACCGTGGGTTTTGGCTAAGCAAGAAGGCATGGAACAACAAGTACAAGACATTTGCTCAACAGGCTTAAACATGTTCCGCACGTTAATGATTTATTTAACACCTGTGTTACCCATAATGTCCGCCGATGTGACTAAATTCCTCAATGATGACCTAGCTTGGGCTAGCCTAGATACGCCCCTCATTGACCATGGTATTGAGAAATTCAAGCCTTTAATGACTCGCATTGATGCCAGTCAAATCGAGGCTATGCTTGAGGACTCTAAGGTTGAAGTGGCAAAAGAACTTGCCCTCAAAGCAAAATAAGGCAACCAGACGAATAGACGAATAGACGAATAGACGAGGCAAGGGTAGCGAGCAAAGTGAGAAAAGAAACGTCAACCACGTTAAAAAACTGATCTATTTAAATGCATTTAATATAGACCAACAAAAAGGCCACCCTTGGGTGGCCTTTTTAATGACTATCAGTCAGTCGCAATTAAGACCAACCTGTCACTTCTTTTAATGCCTTACCAATTTCAGCGAGAGAGCGCACAGTTTTAACACCCGCATCATTGAGGGCCGCAAACTTTTCATCAGCTGTGCCTTTACCACCAGAAATAATGGCACCAGCATGGCCCATCCGTTTACCTGCTGGAGCAGTGACGCCAGCAATGTATGAGACCACAGGCTTGGTGACGTTAGCTTTAATATAAGCTGCCGCCTCTTCTTCTGCAGTACCACCAATTTCACCGATCATCACAATCGCTTCTGTAGCTGGATCTTTTTCAAACAATGCCAATACATCAATGAAGTTAGTGCCTGGGATAGGATCTCCACCTATGCCTACGCAAGTAGACTGGCCATAACCTGCATCTGTCGTTTGTTTAACGGCTTCGTAGGTTAAAGTGCCAGAACGAGACACAATGCCCACCTTACCTGGCAAATGGATATGGCCTGGCATAATGCCGATTTTACATTCGCCTGGGGTAATAACTCCAGGACAGTTAGGGCCTACTAAACGAACACCTAATTGATCACAAACGACCTTGCACTCCAACATATCTAGAGTTGGAATACCTTCAGTGATGGCAACAATAAACTTAATACCTGCGTTTGCAGCTTCAAGGATCGAATCCTTACAAAAAGCTGCTGGCACGTAGATAACAGAAGCCTCAGCACCAGTAGTGGCAATGGCTTCACTCACCGTATTAAAAACCGGCAGACCCAAGTGCGTTGTGCCACCTTTTCCTGGTGTCACACCGCCCACCATTTTTGTACCGTATTCAATGGCTTGTTCAGAATGAAAGGTGCCCTGACTACCCGTAAAACCTTGGCAAATTACCTTAGTGTGCTTGTCAATTAAAATGCTCATGCTTGACCTCCAGCTGCAGCAACTACTTGTTGAGCTGCACCGCTCAGACTGGTAGCGGCAATAATATCAAGGCCACTTTCAGCCAGCTTTTGACTACCCAATTCGGCGTTATTACCTTCCAAACGCACGACTACTGGCACACTTACGCCTACCTCTTTAACGGCGCCAATAATGCCTTCTGCAATCAAGTCACAACGCACAATACCGCCAAAGATATTGACTAACACAGCCTTTACACTGTCGTCAGACAAAATAATTTTAAAGGCTTCGGTGACACGTTCTTTGGTTGCACCACCCCCAACATCAAGGAAGTTAGCGGGGAAACCCCCATGCAAGGCCACAATATCCATGGTGCCCATAGCCAAACCAGCACCATTAACCAAACAACCAATGGTGCCATCTAAGGCCACATAGTTTAAATCCCACGAAGCAGCATGGGCTTCACGCTCATCATCTTGACTTGGGTCGTGCATGGCTTGAATATCTTTGTGACGATAGACCGCATTACTATCAATAACAACCTTGGCATCTAGGCAATGTAAATCACCTTGCTCAGTCACTACTAGAGGATTGATTTCCAACAACGCTAAGTCTTTGTCTTGGAACAATTGAGCCAAACCAATAAAAATCTTAGTGAACTGACTGACCTGCTTGCCCTTAAGGCCTAACTTAAATGCCAACTCACGTCCTTGGTATGGCTGAGCTCCAGTTAGGGGGTTAATCTCTGCCTTTAAAATCTTCTCTGGCGTTTCTTCGGCTACTTGTTCAATTTCTACACCACCCTCAGTAGATGCCATAAACACAATGCGCTGAGTACTTCGATCCACCACAGCACCCAAGTAAAGCTCTTGGGCAATATCGGTACAGGGTTCAATATAAACCTTCGAAACAGGCTGACCATCTGCATCCGTCTGATAAGTTACCATGCGTTGACCTAACCACTTATTGGCAAAATCAGCAGCTTCTTGCTTAGAAGAAATCAATTGCACACCGCCTGCCTTACCGCGACCGCCTGCGTGAACTTGAGCCTTAATTACCCAACGATCCCCTGGAATTTGATCCAGTGCCGCCATAGCTTCCGCTGCCGTATCTACGGCAATGCCAGTAGAGACGGGCAAACCGTATTGGGCAAACAGTTGTTTGCCTTGATATTCATGAAGATTCATTGTGATGCCTGTTTACTTAAATTTAAAATTAACCTGAATACTTATTTTCTTTTTTTCCTGTTAGCCATATGGATGGCATGGCCATCTACAGCTAACGCTGCCTCATGAATGGCCTCACCCATTGAGGGGTGGGCAAACACTGTAAGCGCTAGATCTTCAGCACTTGATCCAAACTCCATCGCAATAACCGCCTGAGCAATTAATTCAGACGCGTTACCACCGATAATGTGGCAACCTAATATGCGATCTGTTTCAGCATCAGCAATCAACTTTACAAAGCCCTGCGTGTCATTGGCTGCCATTGCTCGGCCTGAAGCTGTAAATGGGAATTTCCCCACTTTAATGGCCACCCCTTCTGCCTTTAATTCTTGCTCTGTTTTACCCACCCATGCTAATTCTGGATGAGTATAGATAACCCATGGAATACAGTCATAATTCATCAAGGTTTTATGACCCGCAATAATGTCTGCAACCATCATGCCCTCTTCCGAAGCCTTATGAGCTAGCATGGGGCCTCGAACGATATCACCAATGGCATAAACCCCAGGTGCATCAGTTTTACAACGCGTACTCACGTGCACAAATCCACGCCCATCTACAGCGACTCCTGAGTCAGCTGACAACAGGCCCTCAGTGTACGGTTTACGACCAACAGCAACAATCAACTTATCGAAAGTTAGGGTCTCAGAGTCGCCATCGGCCTTTTTAACGGCGACTTTAACTTCGTTATTAGCAACTTCAGTAGAGGTTACCAGGGCACCAAGGCGAATATTCATGCCTTGTTTCTTTAAACACTTAGCTGCTTCTTTTGATAAATCCTTATCAATGGTGCTCAAAAAGTTATCCATTGCCTCTAGGACAACAACCTCACTCCCTAAGCGTTGCCATATGGTACCCATTTCCAAACCAATTACGCCAGCACCGATGATACCCAAGCGTTTAGGCACTTGCTTGATATTTAATGCGCCCACGTTATCAATAATAATATCTTCAGTTAAGGGCGCTGAGGGGATAGTTACAGGTACAGATCCTGCAGCCAAAATAACGTTACCCGCTTTTAAATGGCTTTCGCTGCCATCAGCAGCGGTCACTTTAACCCCACGATCTTTTTGTAATTGACCCGTACCATGAATTAAGGTCACACCATTGGCTTTAAATAAACCCGCCACGCCCATAGTGAGATTGTCTACAATGGTATTTTTACGAGCTAGCATAGCGGCAACGTCTATTGAGACTTCACCCGTGTTGATGCCATGAGATTCAAATTCATGTTTAGCGTCGTGGAATTTATGTGTTGAATCTAATAACGCTTTTGAAGGAATACAACCAACATTTAAGCAAGTTCCACCTAAAACGGGAGCACCTTTGTCATTGGTCCATTTTTCCACGCAGGCGGTCTTTAAACCTAACTGCGCCGCTCGAATTGCGGCTACATAACCACCAGGGCCACCACCAATAACCACCAAGTCAAATTCTTGGGACATAATATTTCCTCAGATTTTGTGCCCACGCTGGATCACAACGTAAACTTAAATAAACACACGGGCTTAGATCTCAAGCAATATCCGCGCTGGGTCTTGCAGTAATTCCTTAACGGTAACTAAGAACTGAACTGCTTCTTTACCATCAATCATTCGATGATCGTATGATAAAGCTAAATACATCATTGGTCGGATGACCACTTGACCATTTTCTGCCACTGGACGATCTTGAATTTTATGCATACCCAAGATTGCAGTTTGAGGGGCATTTAAAATTGGAGTCGATAACAAAGAACCAAAAATACCACCATTAGTGATGGTAAAAGTGCCACCCTGCATTTCTTCCAAAGTTAACTTACCAGCTTTAGCTTGGTTGGCTAAATCTACAATACCTTTCTCAATATCAGCCAAAGTCATTGCTTCTACATCACGCAATACTGGCACCACTAAACCACGATCAGTGGACACCGCCACACTCACATCCTGATAAGCGTGATAGACCATGTCATTACCATCTAAGGATGCATTCACCGCTGGATAGCGTTTCAAGGCTTCTGCTGCAGCCTTCACAAAAAATGACATAAAGCCCAATCGAGTGCCGTTGTGAGCTTTTTCAAACTGCGCCTTATATTGTTTACGCAATGCCATAATAGGTGACATATCCACTTCGTTATACGTAGTTAACATGGCGGCTTCGTTTTGTGCAGACACTAAGCGTTTAGCAATGGTGGCGCGTAAACGCGTCATAGGCACACGACGGGACGTACGATGCTGCGGACCAGAAGAAGGCGACACCATTTGGTTTGTACTTTCTTTGGGCATTTCTTTAGCCATAGGTGCTGGTGCTGGCGTTACTGGCGCTACTGGGGTCACCACAGCCACTGGGGTTGGATGCTTCAAGTAGTTAAGGACATCTTCTTTGAGTAAACGACCGCCTTTGCCCGTGCCAGTGACCTGCGTGGCGTGCAGGTTATTTTCGTGCAGTAACTTACGCACAGCGGGGCCACTCGAATCTGGCTGATCAGTCGCAGTGGCCGCACTTGGCCCTTCATCTGCCTGAGCAGGGGCTGCCGCACCCGCAGTAAAATGAGCGATGACTTCATTACTCAGCACTGTACCGCCTTCGGCTACAATAATGTCTGATAGGCTTCCATCAGCGGGTGCAACCACTTCCATCACGACCTTATCCGTTTCAATATCAACGATTAAATCATCGCGCTTACATGCCTCTCCTGGCTGTTTGTGCCAAGTGGCAATGGTACCGTCTGCCACAGACTCAGGAAAAGATGGGGCTTTAATTTCAATAGACATGGTTTATCTCTTCACTTTAATAATGGTTAGGGTCTGCTCAACAGACCCGTTCATGATTCTAATCCCAAGGCTTGGGCTACTAAATGCTGTTGCTCTTCTAAATGTACCGACATATAACCGCATGCCGGGGCTGCAGAGGCAGGACGTGAAGAAACAATCAGATTTAAATCAGTGCGACCTAACTGAATGACTTTTCGCATGTGGTGCTGACTACAATACCAAGCACCTTGGTTTTGTGGTTCTTCTTGACACCACACTACGAGTTCTAGATGCGGGTACTGGGCTAATACATCCGCTAGGTTCTGTTCAGGGAAAGGGTATAGTTGCTCAATACGAATAATAGCCACATGATCTAATTTTCCTAAACGACGTTGTTCAAGTAAATCGTAGTAGACCTTGCCACTGGTCAACACTACCCGCTTAACTGCACTTTTATCAAGGTCATCGACCTCATCAATGACATTCTGAAAATCGCCATTAGCGAGCTCATCAAGACTAGAAATGGCCATTTTATGGCGCAATAAACTCTTAGGTGACATCACGACCAGAGGCTTACGCATTGGACGCACTACCTGCCTGCGAATCAAATGGAATATTTGAGCCGGCGTGGTCGGCACGCAAACTTGAATATTGTGTTCTGCGCATAACTGTAAAAAACGTTCTAAACGGGCAGACGAATGCTCTGGGCCTTGACCTTCGTACCCATGGGGAAGCAGCATCGTTAAACCACACATACGACCCCACTTGTGCTCACCACTGGTGATGAATTGGTCAATCACGACTTGGGCCCCGTTAGCAAAGTCTCCAAATTGCGCTTCCCATATGACTAAGCCTTCTGGCGCCGTTGAAGCATAGCCATACTCAAACGCCAATACAGCCTCCTCTGATAATAGAGAATCAAAGATCGTGAAATCGGGTTGTTCATCTGACAAGTTCCGCAGAGGAACATAAGCACCACTGCCTTTTTGATCATGCAAAACAGCATGCCGATGGGAGAAAGTACCACGACCCACATCTTGCCCAGTTAGGCGAATGGGATACCCTTCCTCTAACAATGAGGCATAGGCCATAACTTCAGCAAAGCCCCAATTGATTTCTGCAGCGCCTGCTGCCATTTTTAAGCGGTCATCAAGAATTTTTTTCACCTGACGCTGAACCACAAAACCTTGCGGAACTTGGTCTAAACGCTGACCTAGATCTTTAAGTAAGTCTGCAGATACCCGTGTATCTCCTAGCGCCGTCCATTCATGGTTAAGGTAAGGTTTCCAGTCCACAAACGAACTTGAGTCAGGTGTTGAAACCAATGCTTTGGCAACGTGTTTGCCATTATCAAGCGCATTGCGGTATTCATTTTGATACGCTGCAATATCTTCAGCTGAAATCACACCTTCAGTAACAAGCTGCTGTCCATATAGTGTGGCTACAGTTTTTTTCGCTTTAATGGCGTTATACATCAAAGGCTGCGTGCCTGACGGTTCATCAGCTTCGTTGTGACCACGACGGCGATAACACACAAGGTCAATGACGACGTCTCGTTTGAACTCGTTACGATAATCTAAGGCTAGTTCTGACACGAAGGCGACTGCGTCAGGGTCATCTCCGTTAACATGAAAAATGGGCGCATCAATAAATTTAGCAACGTCTGTACAGTAAGGCGTAGTGCGGGCATCTTCTTTTTTGCTGGTCGTAAAGCCAACCTGATTATTAATGACAATATGTACCGTTCCACCGGTTTTAAAGGCCCGAGTTTGGGACATTTGTAAGGTTTCCATAACCACACCTTGGCCTGCAAAGGCGGCGTCTCCATGCAAACAAATGGGCAATACCGTGTCCCCTTGTGTATCTTTGCGGCGATCTTGGCGGGCTCTTACAGATCCCTCGACGACTGGATTAGCAATTTCGAGGTGTGATGGGTTAAATGCTAAGGCCATGTGAACTTCGCCACCTGGTGTATTAACATTAGTCGAAAAACCTTGATGGTACTTCACATCACCAGAGGTATTCAAAGGTCGTTTACCTTCAAATTCTTCAAATAAGTCGACTGGATTTTTACCAAAGATATTGATTAATACATTGAGTCGACCTCGATGAGCCATACCAATAACAATTTCTTTAGCTTTGCTGCTACCTGAGCGCTGAATAATATTGTCTAACATAGGAATGAGGCTTTCACCCCCTTCAAGACCAAAGCGTTTAGCACCAGAAAAACGAGCACCTAGGTATTTTTCTAAGCCTTCTGCAGCAATCAAGCGTTCAAATATATGTTTGCGCTTTTCTGCCGTATGGGTTGGATGACTGCGCACTGACTCTACTCGCTGGCGAATCCAGAGCTTTTCATCGGTATTAACAATATGGCTATATTCGCAGCCGACGGTTGAGCAGTAGGTTTGCTCAAGCCCATCAATAATTTCTGACAAAGGCATTTCTTCTTTGCCTAAGTAGGATGCACCAACTTGGAAAACTGTGTCTAAATCAGCTGCTGATAGTTCGTGAAAATGTAAATCGAGAGTAGGAACTATCTCTTTGGGCTTGAGATTTAGCGGGTCTAGGCTCGCAATTTGGTGGCCGTGTAAGCGGTATGCATTGATGAGTCTTACGACTCTCACCTGTTTGCGCTCATGATCGCTGCTAAGGCTAGCCGTTTGGACAGGATGTGATTTGCTTTGGTTTTTACCTAAAAGAACAAAGTGCTCTTTTACTATCGAATGAGGTACGTCCCCACTGATCGAGTCTGGCACCCGAGGTAGTTGATCGAATTCTTGCCGCCACTGCTCAGGAACAGCATTGGGATCACGTAAATAGGTTTCGTACATTTCTTCAATGTACGCAAAGTTGCCGCCAGAGAAATGAGACTCACGCCTCTGTTGCTCCATCACGCTGTCTTGCATTCAGTATCACCAATTTTTGATTGTGGTTAAACCTTAACCAAACACGACCATTATAACCTTTAATGCGGCACATGGTTAAGTCTCAATACCAAACTTTAACAAACAAATAACCCTCAGAGCGCTTTATAAGCGCACTGAGCTTATTTGTGGTTGTGTTTAGGTGGCTCTGGTCATGAGCATATTACGAATATGTCCAATGGCCTTGGTTGGGTTTAACCCTTTTGGACACACCGTGACACAGTTCATAATGCCATGACAACGGAATACGCTGAACGGATCATCTAGACCTGCTAAGCGCTCTTCCGTTGCTGTATCACGGCTATCCGCCAAGAAACGATAAGCCTGAAGTAAGCCGGCTGGCCCAATAAACTTATCTGGATTCCACCAAAATGAAGGACAGGCGGTAGAGCAACAAGCACAAAGAATGCATTCGTACAAACCATCCAGCTTGGCACGATCTTCAGGCGTTTGCAGACGCTCAATACCTGGGGCTGGGGTATTATTAAGCAAAAATGGCTTCACCTTTTCGTACTGCTTGTAAAACTGATCCATGTCAATAACTAAGTCGCGGATCACAGGCAAAGCCGGTAATGGGCGTAACACTAATTTATTGTTTTTGACGCAGGATGACAAGGGCGTAATACACGCTAGGCCATTGGTGCCATTGATATTCATACCATCAGAGCCACACACGCCCTCGCGGCACGATCGACGATACGTAAGACCACGATCTTGAATTTTCAACAAATTCAAAACATCTAAGACCATTAAGTCTTTACCTTCAGTATCAACTTCAAAGTCTTGCATGTATGGCTTCGTATCAAGCTCTGGATGATAGCGATAAATACTCACTGTTAACATATCACTACTCCCTAATAAGTACGAATTTTAGGTGGAAAAGCATCCACAGTTTTAGGTGTAAAATTCACATCTCGCTTACCAAGACGTTCCTCTAAAGGATAATACACTGAGTGTTTCAACCAATTTTCGTCATCCCGCTCAGTGAAGTCATTACGTGCATGAGCGCCTCGACTTTCTTTACGTTGCTCTGCTGAAATAGCGGTAGCAAATGCAACTTCAAATAAGTTTTGCAACTCCAAGGCTTCGATGCGGTCTGTATTAAAAGCACCCGTTTTATCTTGCAGATGAAGGTTGGACACTTTGGTCCTAATTTCACGCAGTAACTCCAAGCCCTTTAACATACTTTCACCTTCGCGAAACACCCCAAAGTATAACTGCATCGTTGTTTGCAGGTCTGCTCGAACTTCAGCAATACTGGCACCTGATTCAGAATTATTTAAGCTATTTAAACGTACCATAGCGGCATCTAAATTAGCTTGGCTGGCGGGCTCTGCAGCGTAGCCTTCGCGCATTGATTTCTCAATTTGTATGCCCGCTGCCCGACCAAATACCACCAAATCCAACAAGGAATTACCACCTAAGCGGTTAGCACCGTGCACAGAGACACACGCAACCTCTCCACAAGCATATAAACCCTCGATAATGCGGGTTTCTGATGCAGACTCTGGATACAACACCTGCCCACCAATGTTAGTAGGTATGCCACCCATCATGTAGTGACAAGTAGGTACAACAGGTACAGGTTCAAACACTGGGTCAACATGAGCAAAGGTTTTGGATAACTCACACACCCCAGGCAAACGACTTTCTAGTACTTCTTCACCTAAATGATCAAGTTTAAGTAACACATGGTCACCATTAACGCCACAACCACGGCCTTCCAATATTTCCATCACCATGGACCGGGCCACGACGTCACGACCCGCTAAATCTTTTGCATTGGGCGCATAGCGCTCCATGAAGCGCTCACCATCTTTGTTGATTAGGTAACCACCTTCTCCGCGACAACCCTCTGTGACCAAAGTGCCTGCTCCAGCGATGCCCGTCGGGTGGAACTGCCACATTTCCATATCTTGCAGGGGCAAACCCATGCGCAATGCCATGCCTACTCCATCACCCGTATTAATGAGTGCATTGGTCGTAGACTGGTAGATGCGCCCTGCACCACCAGTCGCTAAAACCGTAGCTTTAGCTTCAATGTAAACAGTTTCTCCAGATTCAATACATATCGCAACCACACCCACGATTGCACCATCATCATTTTGAACCATATCCACAGCGAACCATTCATTTAAAAAGGTAGTCCCCCCTTTTAAATTGCCTTGGTACAAAGCGTGCAATAACGCGTGTCCTGTTCGGTCCGCGGCAGCACAAGTTCGAGCAGCCTGACCACCCTCACCAAAATTCTTCGATTGGCCTCCAAAGGGGCGCTGATAGATGCGTCCTTCTTCTGTACGGGAAAAAGGTAGACCCATATGGTCCAACTCAAATACCGCTTGAGGCCCCACACTGCACATGTATTCAATCGCATCTTGGTCGCCAATATAATCGGAACCTTTGATGGTGTCATACATATGCCAGCGCCAATCATCATTCGGGTCATTGCTTGCAATGGCGCAGGTAATACCACCCTGAGCTGACACTGTGTGCGACCGAGTGGGAAATACTTTAGTAATACAGGCAGTCTTTAAACCCGATTCAGTGAGCTGCAACGCAGCCCGCATACCGGCACCACCACCACCAATTACGATGGCTTCATAGGACATTTTACGTAAGTTGTTTGTCATGACTTATAGGCCCCAAAGTAGCTGAACACCCCAAATGGTGTAAATAAACATTAATAAACCCACTAGCATTTGAAATGCAAAGCGCACAGCAAAATGTTTCAAGTAATCAGTAGAAATCGACCATAACCCAATCCAGCAGTGTGCTCCCAATGACAAAAGCGCCATTAAACTAAAGATGCGCATGCTAGTGCCATTAAATAAGGTTTGCCACTGGGCAAAGTCTACCTGTGGATTGAGCAGCAAATAGGCCACCATGAAAATAGAGTAGGCCGCTAAAATAACAGCACTTACACGCTGTACGAGCCAATCAGCAAGACCACTTCGACCATAACTTGTAATCGTAGTTACCATATCCAAACCCCCGCCAGAACGGCCAGTACAACCGTAGAGCCAATAACAAATTTTGCTGCATTATTCGCAGATTCAAGTTCTTCGCCATGACCAAAGTCCATAACGAGATGTTTCACACCCGCACTAAAATGAAACCCCAGAGCAGTCAGCAGCCCCCAAGTTACAAATTGAGCAAGAAAGTGCCCCTGCAATAGGGCTTGGGCTGACGCAAAACCGAGCTCTCCTTCAAGGGACATATCAAATAGATTGAATAAAAATACTAGGCCCACAAACAAAACGACACCCGAAATTCTGTGACTTATGGATATCACAGAAACTAACGGATGTTTGAATGTGCCTAGGTCCAGATTAACGGGTCTTTTATCGCTCACGGTTACCTACTTTTGGCTAAAAAATGAGTTAAACTAAGGCTTCAAAAAATACTCTGGATCGACACCAACATAGCTGCAAGCGTCATGCCGTGGACAAGTATAGGGAGTTGAACAACAGAAAACAACGACACTTTTGTCGTATGTGCTTTTTTTTTATTTTGCATAGGCATTCAATAATAGCTAAGCATTGCGTAGCCTTGACTTAATACAAAGCCTTTACAAATGGGCCCGACAAGAGGATCATATACGATTAACTTTATAGTAGTTCCCCACCATATCACCTGTAGTTATAACTACAATCAATATGCCGAATCTTTTCTATGACCCTACTCGGGTAAGTCTAGGGTAAGATAGGCTCCAGTTTTTGGAGGCGGATGGCTTTTGCGCGTGATTTTATTTCGTGTTCCGGTCTTAAATAGCTACTTTATCTTCCACCTCTCCAACACAATTTTTAGGAGCCAAGCAATGTCCGAAAAAAAAGCCACACTGCACATAGAAGGCATGGACCCCATCGAGCTGCCAATCTATTCAGGCACTACTGGTCCAGACGTTATTGACGTGCGTCAACTAGTGAGCAAAGGCCTTTTTACCTACGATCCAGGCTTTGTATCTACTGCGTCATGCGAATCTAAAATTACCTATATTGATGGTGACAAGGGTATCTTATTGCATCGAGGCTATGCCATTGAAGACTTAGCAGCTAACTCATCGTATCTGGAAACCTGTTACCTGCTGATTCATGGCGAGCTTCCGAGTGCTGAACAAATGCACGAATTCGAAAGCCACATCACCAACAACACTATGCTGCATGAGCAGCTAATCAAGTTTTTTAATGGTTTTCGTCGTGATGCCCACCCAATGGCCATTATGTGTGGCGTCGTAGGCGCTTTATCTGCGTTCTATCATGACCAACTTGATAACGATAATTCTGATCACCGAGAAAAAGCCATCCACCGCTTAATTGCTAAAATGCCAACCATTGCGGCCATGTGTTTCAAATACTCTATCGGCCAACCGTTTATGTTCCCACGTAATGACCTGGATTACGCTGAAAACTTCTTACACATGATGTTTGGTACACCAACCACTGAAAGTAAAATAGACCCTGTATTATCGCGTGCCATGGATAAGATTTTCATGCTCCATGCTGACCATGAGCAAAATGCATCAACTTCCACAGTTCGATTAGCAGGTTCTTCGGGCGCTAATCCATTCGCATGTATCGCTTCAGGCATTGCCGCCTTATGGGGCCCTGCCCATGGCGGTGCTAATGAAGCGGTGCTTGATATGCTCGAAGAAATCGGTGATGTATCAAATATAGATGCATTTGTAGCCAAAGCGAAAGATAAGGACGACCCATTCAGACTGATGGGTTTTGGTCATCGTGTGTACAAGAATTTTGACCCACGAGCGATAGTGATGCGTGAAACTTGTGATGAGGTATTGGCTTTGCTGGGTGTAGAAAATGATCCATTATTGCAGATCGCCAAACGTTTGGAGCAAATTGCTTTAGAAGATGAATATTTCATAGAGCGCAAGCTATACCCTAATGTGGACTTTTACTCTGGCATTATTCTTAAGGCCATTGGCATCCCAACCTCTATGTTTACTGTGATTTTTGCCTTAGCGCGCACTGTGGGATGGATTTCTCACTGGCATGAAATGCTTAATAGCCCTTACCGTATTGGCCGACCTCGCCAACTTTATACTGGCGCAACGAAACGCTCCTACCCCGTTAAATAAAGTCTTACCGTAAGCCTTACCATAAGCTTTTCTATGGGCCTTTAAACAAGCCACCTACGGGTGGCTTTTTATGGCCTAAAATATACTACTGGCACGGTCTTTGCTTTATTAAAAACAGCGGATGTTTAGTGGTATTTCTGCACGTCTGTAGCAAAATCGCACCACTATCGACCATAGTTTTTTTAATATGCACTATATTAGTGCAATAAATTTAAGGAGTTTTAGTGGAAACCACAACCAGTGCCGTCGCCACTTTAGTACAAAGTTCCAATACTCTGTTTATCTTAATGGGAGCCATTATGGTGCTCGCCATGCATGCAGGTTTTGCTTTTTTAGAGGTGGGGACAGTAAGGCATAAAAACCAAGTTAATGCGCTGGTTAAAATCATGACTGATTTTGGCTTTTCTTGCTTAGCCTATTTTTTTGTAGGTTATTGGATAGCGTACGATCAACACTTTTTTGCCAGTGCCGAAACCTTAAGTGCTGATAATGGCTACCAACTGGTCAAGTTTTTCTTCCTAATGACTTTTGCTGCCGCCATTCCAGCTATCATCTCTGGTGGTATCGCAGAGCGTGCCCGCTTTTGGCCTTTATTACTGGCTGCTGGCTTAACCGTGGGCATTGTTTACCCCTTTTTTGAAGGCATTGCTTGGAATGGCAACTATGGCTTCCAGGCTTGGCTTGAGCAGAGCTTTGGTGCAGGCTTCCATGACTTTGCTGGCTCCGTGGTAGTGCACGGTGTAGGGGGGTGGCTAGCGCTGGTAGCAGTGCTGTTACTAGGCACTCGCAATGGACGCTACCGCAGAGGAAAATTAGTCGCCTTTGCACCTTCTAGCATCCCCTTTTTAGCCTTGGGGTCATGGATCCTTACCATTGGCTGGTTTGGTTTTAACGTAATGTCGGCGCAAACCTTAGACGGTATCAGCGGCTTGGTGGCGGTCAATACACTGATGGCCATGGCAGGTGGTACTTTAGCAGCCTTAGTGATTGGTAAAAATGACCCTGGATTTGTTCACAATGGACCCTTGGCTGGTTTAGTCGCCG